>Ga0326727_10001279_pt1 | contig 94676 bp, 81 predicted proteins | sample MB2enrmetagenome_FD_207643 | JGI IMG/M metagenome (GOLD analysis project Ga0326727, IMG submission 207643) | Lab enriched peat soil microbial communities from McLean, Ithaca, NY, United States - MB29MY | ecosystem: Environmental > Terrestrial > Soil > Wetlands > Peat | place: USA: New York... | reverse complement strand
CGTTGTGGAACTGCTGCTCCGCCCGATCCTGGTGCGGCTCGCTGCAATTCAATTTCTCTTCCTGCCATTGGAAACGTAGGCGATGCCCACAAAGACGCAGCCAGTTTTTACATTTTGAAAAAGAAAATCGCCCACTCGTGCGTTTATCGAAATGGCTGCAATCTGCGCTCTGCCGCAAACATCGCGTAAACTTGTATTTGGACAGTTGGCAGCCCATCGAAACTCTGAAGGACACTTCGTTTGCTCAATAGCGTACTTGCCAAGGTCTTTGGAACCAGTAACGAACGGGCAGTGAAACGTCTGCTCCCGGCCGTCGCGCAGATCAATGCGCTCGAGCCATCGATCCAGGCGCTCTCCGATGAACAGTTGCGTGCCAAAACGGGCGAATTCCGCCAGCGCATCCTGGACTCCGTAGCCGCGCTCAAGATCGATCCCGCCGAGCAAGGCGCCGCCGACGCGACCCGCGCCGCGGAACTGCAGGCGCTCGACGAGGTCCTTCCCGAGGCCTTCGCCGTGGTCCGCGAGGCCGGCGTCCGCGCCGTCGGGATGCGCCATTTCGATGTGCAGTTGATCGGCGGCATGGTCCTGCACTCCGGCAAGATCTCCGAGATGAAGACCGGCGAAGGCAAGACCCTCGTCGCCACCCTCCCCTGCTATCTCAACGCGCTCGCCGGCCACGGTGTCCACGTCGTCACCGTCAACGACTACCTGGCCAAGCGCGACGCGGAGTGGATGGGCAAGATCTACGGCTTCCTCGGCATGTCGGTCGGCGTCATCGTGCATGACCTCGACGATGCCCAGCGTCGCGAGGCGTACGGCTCCGACATCACCTACGGGACCAACAATGAGTTCGGCTTCGACTATCTGCGCGACAACATGAAGTTCGACCTCAAGGACATGGTCCAGCGCGGCCACTACTTCTGCATCGTCGACGAGGTGGACTCCATCCTCATCGATGAGGCGCGCACCCCGCTCATCATCTCCGGCCCCACCGACCAGACCACCGACAAATACGTCCGCGTCAACCTCATCATCCCCGAGCTCGAAGCCGGCGAGATGATCGAGGACTTCGAGGCCCAGAACAAGACCTGGACCGGCGACTTCGTGGTCGACGAGAAGGCGCGCGCCATCACCGTCACCGACGAGGGCTGGGAGAAGATCGAGAAGCTGCTGGGCATCGGCAACATCGCCGACCCTGAGAACTGGGACCTCAAGCATCACGTCGAAGTCGCCATCAAAGCCCACCACCTCTACAAGCGCGATGTGGAGTACGTCGTCAAAGACGGCGAGGTCATCATCGTCGACGAGTTCACCGGGCGCCTGATGCCCGGCCGCCGCTGGTCCGACGGGCTGCATCAGGCAGTCGAAGCCAAGGAGGGCGTTGCCGTCCGCAAGGAAGACCAGACGCTGGCCACCATCACCTTCCAGAATTATTTCCGCATGTACAAGAAGCTCTCCGGAATGACCGGTACCGCGGAAACCGAAGCCGCCGAGTTCGACAAGATCTACAAGCTCGAGATCGTCGTCATCCCCACCAACCGGCAGATGCGCCGCATCGAGAATCCCGACGTCGTCTATCGCACCGCGAAAGAAAAATACTTCGCCGTGGCCGATGAGATCGCTCGCCTTCACGAGGCCAAGCAGCCGGTGCTGGTGGGCACCACCTCGGTCGAAAAGTCGGAGCTGCTTAGCGACATCCTCAAACGCAAGGGTGTGCGCCACTCCGTGCTCAACGCCAAGTTCCACGAGAAGGAGGCCGAGATCGTCGCCCAGGCCGGCCGCCTCGGCATGGTCACCATCGCCACCAACATGGCCGGCCGCGGCACCGACATCCTGCTCGGCGGCAACTCCGAGTTCATGGCCCGCCAAGACCTCGTTAAGAAGTCGCAGGCCCGTGCAGTCTCCGCCGCCGAGGGCGCCATCTCGCCCAACGCCGGCCCCGGCATGAAACGCTTCTACTACGCCAGCCAGGAGTTCGAAACCACTCAGGCCGCATGGGACGCGGCCATCGCATCGCATCAGGCTACCGCGGAGAAGGAGCACGAGGCCGTCATCGAAGCTGGCGGCCTGCACATTCTCGGCACCGAGCGGCATGAGTCCCGCCGCGTCGACAACCAGCTTCGCGGTCGCGCTGGGCGCCAGGGCGATCCCGGCTCTTCGCGCTTCTTCCTCTCGCTTGAAGACGACCTGATGCGCATCTTCGCGCGCGAGTGGGTAAGCACCCTGCTGCAGCGCCTGGGCATGGAAGAGGGCGTGCCCATCGAGAGCCGCATGATCTCCTCGCGCATCGAGGCCGCCCAGAAGGCAGTCGAAACCCAGAACTTCGAATCGCGCAAGCACGTCCTCGAATACGACGACGTCATGAATAAGCAGCGCGAGGCAGTTTATGGCCTGCGCAAACAGCTCATGGAAGGCGTCGACCAGAAGCAGCTGATCACCGAGGACTACGTCTCCACCATCCTCTCTAACATCCTCGACGAGAACGCACCCGAGAAAGCGCATGCCGACGAATGGAAGCTGGACGCGATCTTCGCCCAGGTCTATGACGTTTTCGGCGCCAAGCTGAACGAGGGCCCGGACAAAATCGACACAGCTGCGCTCAACCGGCACGAACTCGGCGAGACCATCTTCGAAAAGATTCGCGCTCGCTACGACATCAAGGAGCAGATCCTCAGCCCGCCCACCATGCGCTATCACGAGCGCATCGTCATGCTCAGCGTGCTCGATGGCCTGTGGAAAGACCATCTGCTCGCCATGGATCACCTCAAAGAAGGCATCGGCCTGCGCGGCTATGCCCAGCAGGACCCGCTGGTCGCCTACAAGAAAGAATCCTTCGAGATGTTCGAGGCGATGATGCTGCAGTTCCAACAGGACACAGCTCGCCACCTCTTCCGCATGCAGATCATCGGCCCCGACGGCACGCCCATCGAGACCGCCGAGCAGATGCAGCAGGCCCAGGCCCAGCAAGCGCAACAGGCCCGGACGCCCGCGCCCTCCGAACTTCCCTCACTTCCCTCCGGTCTGCCCCGGCAGCTTCGCCGTCCGCCCACAGGCCAGGCAAGTCTGCCCATGGATATCGAGGGCGATGGTCAGGCCCACGCGCCCGTGCCCATCCAAAACCGCGCTCCCTCCACCACCATCGACGAACTGGAGCGCGAGTTCCAGCGCAAGAAGAAGCGCGAGTTGGAGCAGGCACGCGCCGCCGGCTCTCCAAGCACGAATGGCAACGCGCCCCGCGTCACCGGAGAAAAGGTCGGCCGCAACGATCCCTGCCCCTGCGGCTCAGGCAAGAAGTACAAGAAGTGCCACGGTGCCCAGGCCTAGCTCGCAAATCTGATTGACCAACCGAACCGGGTGCCCTGCATCTCGCTTCTGAGATGTCGGCCCACCTAAGCCAGTGCCGTCACCCGCGTCGCATGCAGCTCCTGTAGCGCAAACACACTCAGCGTTCCCTCTTGCAGCGCCGCGATTCCCTCAGCCGCCGCTCGCGCAGCCGCCAGGGTCGTAATCGTTGGAATCCGCGCCAGCACCGCCGCCCGCCGGATAGCCTTCTCGTCGAAGAACGTCTCCTGCCCTCGCGGCGTGTTCACAATCAGCTGAATACGATCGCCCTTGATCAGATCGACCACATTCGGCCGCCCCTCCTTCACCTTGTACACACGCTCCGGCTGCAGGCCGGCCTGTTCCAGCACCTCGGCCGTCCCGTGCGTGGCCACCAGGTGGAATCCCATCTCCACAAACCGCCGCGCCAGCGACACCACCGCATCCTTATCGTGGTCGTTGACGCTCATAAAGATGGTGCCCTTCAGCGGCAGCATCTGCCCGGCGGCGATCTGCGCCTTGGCAAACGCCTCGCCAAAGTTGTCCGCCACCCCCATCACCTCGCCGGTCGACTTCATCTCCGGTCCCAGCACCGTGTCCACGCCGGGAAACTTGCCCCATGGAAATACCGGCGACTTCACAAAATAATGAGCGCCCGTCTCCATATCCGCGCCGCTCTCGACCTGCTCCGGCAGCAACTCCTTCAGCTTCCGCCCTACCATCAGCCGCGACGCAATCTTCGCCAGCGGCACGCCCACCGCCTTCGACACATACGGGACTGTGCGCGACGCCCGCGGATTCACCTCGATCACAAACACCTTGCCGCGCTGGATCGCAAACTGGATATTCACCAGCCCAATCACGTTCAACGCCATCGCCAGTTTGCGCGTATGTGTGCGGATCGTGCGTAGCACCTCCTCGCTCAGGTCCACCGACGGCAGCACGCATGACGAGTCGCCCGAATGAATTCCTGCCTCCTCAATGTGCTGCATGATGCCCGCAATCACCACGTCCTCGCCATCGCACAGCGCATCCACATCGCACTCCACCGCGTCCTCCAGGAAGTGGTCGATCAGCACCGGCCGCTCCTGCGAGTATTCGATCGCCGTGCTCATGTAGCGGATCACCGCATCGTCGTCGTACGCAATCACCATCGCGCGACCGCCCAGCACATAGCTCGGCCGCACCAGCACCGGATAGCCCACGCGGTTCGCTCCCGCCACCGCCTCTTCCACGCTGGTTGCCATCGCGCCCTCAGGCTGCGGAATTCCCAACTCTTCAATCAGCTTGCCAAACCGCTTGCGGTCCTCCGCCAGGTCGATCGACTCCGGCGACGTCCCGATGATCGGCACGCCCGCGCGCTTCAACGGCAGGCTCAAATTCAGCGGCGTCTGCCCGCCGAACTGCACAATCATCCCAATCTCCGCGCCGCCTTGTGCCTCGTGCTCGTACACCGCCAGCACGTCCTCCAGCGTCAGCGGTTCGAAGTAGAGGCGGTCCGAAGTGTCGTAGTCGGTCGAAACCGTCTCCGGGTTGCAATTCACCATAATCGTCTCGTAGCCGTCCTCGCGCAGCGCAAACGCCGCGTGGCAGCAACAGTAATCGAACTCGATTCCCTGCCCGATCCGGTTCGGCCCGCTGCCCAGGATGATGATCTTTTTACGCGCGGTCGGCGCCGCCTCATCCTCCTCGTCGTAGCAGCTATAGAGATACGGCGTGTAGCTCTCGAACTCGGCCGCGCAGGTATCCACCAGTTTGAACACCGGCTTCACGCCCAGCTTCTGTCTCAATGCCCTTACCGCCGCAGTCCCCACAGCACCATCCAGCTTCCACTCCGCGGCCAGCCGCTCATCCGACACCCCCATCCGTTTCGCCGTGCGCAGATCGCCCGCGTTTACATTCTCCGGCCCCTCCGCCGCAATCGCCTTGATCTCATCCGTGATCTGTTTCATCTGGTTCAGGAACCACGGGTCCATCGAGGTCAGCCGCGCCACCTCGCGCACCGTCATCCCCTTCTCAAACGCGTACCGGATATAAGCCAGCCGCTCCGGGTGCGGCGTCACCAGCCGCTGCGTCAGCCGTCGCGGCTCAATGTCCGCCGCGCTCGCCTTCTTGCCCGTCTCCAGCGACCGCACCGCCTTCATCAGCCCCTCCTTGAAGGTCCTGCCGATCGCCATCACCTCACCCACCGACTTCATCTGCGGCCCCAGCGTCTCCTCCACCCCGGGAAACTTCTCAAACTGCCACTTCGGGATCTTCACCACCACGTAGTCGATCGTCGGCTCAAAGCACGCCGGCGTCGCCTTGGTAATGTCGTTCTGCAGCTCGTCCAGCGTATAGCCCACCGCAAGCCGCGCCGCAATCTTGGCAATCGGAAACCCCGTCGCCTTGCTGGCCAGCGCGCTCGACCGGCTCACCCGCGGGTTCATCTCGATCACCGTCATGCGCCCGGTGTGCGGGTTCACCGCGAACTGCACATTGCTGCCGCCCGTCTCCACCCCGATCTCGCGGATGCAAGCAATCGCCGCATCCCGCATCCGCTGGTACTCGCGGTCGGTCAGTGTCTGCGCCGGCGCCACCGTAATCGAGTCGCCCGTATGCACGCCCATCGGATCGAAATTCTCAATCGAGCAGATAATGATGACGTTGTCCTTCAGGTCGCGAATCACCTCCAGCTCATACTCCTTCCAGCCCAGCACGCTCTCCTCAATCAGGCACTCATGCACCGGCGAAAGGTCCAGCCCGCGCGCCAGAATCTCCGTCATCTCCTCGCGGTTGTAGGCAATCCCGCCGCCCGATCCGCCCAGCGTAAAGCTCGGCCGGATCACCACCGGAAACCCGATCTTCCCCGCAAACGCCAGCCCATCGCTCACGTTGCGCACCAGCTGCGACTTCGGCATATCCAGGCCGATCCGGTTCATCGCGTCCTTGAACAGCAGCCGGTCCTCCGCCTTCTTGATCGCCTCCAGCTTGGCCCCGATCAACTCCACGCCATACCGTTCCAGCACGCCCGAGTCCGCCAAATCGACCGCCAGGTTCAGTGCCGTCTGCCCACCCACCGTCGGCAGCAGCGCAAACACACCAGCGCCGCGCGACTGCTCGCCCTCCTGTTTGTCATTCTGAGGCGTAGCCGAAGAATCCCCGTATTTGCTCTCGCCGTCATTCTGGCGCGCAGCGTCAGAATCTCCGTATTGGTTTTTGGGGATGGCCCAACCGCCCTCCATCATCTCCGCCTCAACCCGGATGATCTCCTCCAGATACGCCGCCGTCAGCGGCTCAATATACGTCCGGTCGGCAACCTCCGGGTCGGTCATGATCGACGCCGGGTTCGAGTTCACCAACACCACCTCGTACCCCTCGGCCTTCAGCGCCTTGCACGCCTGCGTGCCCGAGTAGTCGAACTCCGCCGACTGCCCAATCACAATCGGCCCCGACCCAATCACCAATATCTTCGTTATGTCATTCCTGCGTGGCATTCATCTTCTCCGCTTCTTTCAGCATGGCCGCACAGGGCACATCCTGGATCGTCCGATACACCGGCGCCTCGTTGAACCGTCCCACATACGTCTCCGCATTCTCCGGCTTGTCGATGCGGTCCTTCTCGCGCGTGTAAAACACATGATGCGGTGGAATCTTGCCGTCGCTGCCCGGCGTCAACTCCGCCTCGCCCAGCCAGTCCGCCAGCTCAAACCCCGGCCCTGGGTCCATCCCCGGCGGCGGCACCGACCGCACCTGCACCGTCCCGCGCAACGCCGTCAGCTTGCCCCCCGCATCGAACCCATACTCAAACGTCAACTCCGAATCCTTGTAGAACCGCCGCAACCGCACCTCGCCCAGCACGCCGCCCTCAAAGTACATCTCCGCAAACACCGTCCCGCCCTGCGCGTTGATCAGCGGCTTGAACCGATGCAAACTCCACTCGCTCCTCACCCCCTGCGTGCAATACACGGCCTTCGCGCTCGGCTCCTTCGCCCACCCCGCCGACGCCGCCAATACCACCACGCCCGCCAACGCCGCACCACGCCTCACCTCTTCCACTCCTCCATCATCTTGCGGAAGTCCCTGAACAAATAGTGCGAGTCATGCGGCCCCGGGCTTGCCTCCGGATGGTACTGCACGCTGAACATCGGGTCCGTCTTATGCCGCAGCCCCGCCAGCGTCTGGTCGTTCAGATTCGTATGCGTCCGCTCCACATTCTCCGGCAGGCTCTCCGGGTCCACGTTGAAGTTGTGGTTCTGCGCCGTAATCTCCACCTTGCCCGTCCTATGGTTCAGGATCGGGTGGTTCCCCCCGTGGTGCCCAAACTTCAGCTTGTAGGTCTTCCCGCCCAGCGCCAGCCCAAAGATCTGGTGCCCCAGGCATATCCCGAAGATCGGCTTCCGCCCCTTCAGCCTGCGCACCGTCTCAATCGCGTACTCTAGCGGCTCCGGGTCGCCCGGCCCATTCGAGAAGAAGACCCCGTCCGGCTGCAGCGCCAGCGCTTCTTCCGCCGAAGTCTTCGCCGGCACCACCGTCACCCGGCAGCCCTCGCGCGTCAACATGCGCAGGATATTCTGCTTGATCCCAAAGTCATACGCCACCACATGCAGAGGCTCGCCGTCCGTAGCTTGGTCTGGCCCTGGGAGCAGTGTGTCGCCGGTCTGGTTCTTCGGCTCGTCGGCGTCCCACGCGTACGCGGCTTTCGTGGTCACGACACTGGCCAGGTCCGTGCCTTCCATCTTCCGGATCGACCGCGCCTTCGCCACCAGCGCGTCTGGATCAAGGTTCTCGCCCGACGCGATCACCCCGCGCATCACCCCATGGGTCCGCAGATGCCGCACCACCGCGCGCGTATCCACCTCCGCAATCACCGGAATCCCGCCGCGCTCCAGGTACTCGTCCGCAACCTCGGTCGCCCGCCAGTTCGAGCTCATCGCCGAAAACTCGCGCGTCACCAGCCCCTCAATGAACGGCCGCGCCGACTCCGCATCGCTCGGCGTCGTCCCATAGTTCCCAATGTGCGGATTCGTCAGCACCACAATCTGCCCCGCATACGAGGGATCGGTAAAGATCTCCTGGTAGCCGGTCAGCGACGTATTGAACACCACCTCGCCCGCAGCTTCCACCTGCGCGCCGAAGCCCTTGCCGCGAAAGATGCGCCCATCCTCAAGCGCCAGTATTGCCTGCATCCCCTACTCCTGCGGAATCCAAATAGGAGTGGATTCAATCGATTCTATCAGCGATTGACAGACCGTCCGCGCCCGTCCAAACGCAATATTTACAACCGCCCTCCCTCCACCCCCATTCCAAACTCCCCAAGCGGCATCGTCATCTACCGCTTGCCATAGAATAACCAAGTAGGTTATTATCTGACCATGGAGAAGCGCACCCCGCACTGTCCGCTCTCCATCGTCAGAACGCTGATCCAGCAGGGAAAAGTCCGCTCCACCTTCTCAGCTCTCACTGGCGGAGCGGCATTGGGCTTCGACTTCGATGGAATGTTGGCTGTGGTGCTGGCTTTGACTGCGAAGGATTTTTATAAGTCCATGACGACCCATGCCGACCACAAAATCTGGCAGGACGTCTACCGGCCCGCCACCAAGGCCGGCGATGTCTATCTGAAGCTGACCGTTATCGAAGACGTGCTGATCGTCTCGTTCAAGGAGCTATGAACATGAAATGCCCAATCTGTGCAAAGGCGGAGCTGCTGCATGACACGCGCGATCTGCCTTACACCTACAAGGGCGAGGCCACGGTCATCCCGGAGGTGACCGGCAACTTCTGCCCAGCCTGTGGCGAGGCCATTCTCGACCCAACCGAGTCCGCCCGAACCAGCGCATTGATGCTCGAATTCAACAAGCAGGTCAACGCCGCCATCGTCGATCCCGAGTTCATCTCCAGGGTCCGCAAACGGCTCGCCCTCGATCAGCGCGAGGCTGCCGAAATATTCGGCGGCGGGGTCAATGCCTTCTCCCGTTACGAGAACGGTAAGACCAAGCCGCCGCTCGCGCTGGTCAAGCTGCTCAAAGTGCTGGAGCGCCATCCCGATCTGCTCGCCGAAATCCGAACCACCTAATCGGCTGCCCCCCATCCCCAGAATTTTTCTGCCAAATCCCTCAGCAAAATCGCATGTCAAGCCCCCAAATCGCCTCCATACTCCCTTACCCCATGCGTTTGAGCCACTTCCTCCCAAAAGAAACTTGGCATACTAGTTTCCCACTATCCCGTAGAATGGAAGTTAAGATGATGTAAGAGGAAAAGTAGTTAGTTCTTGATCAATCGGAAAGAGGCTCAGCCCCGCGGCTGGGCCTTTCGCATTTAACCTGTCTGGCCTGTTCCTCTACAAGCCCAGACTCAAGTCCTTTAGAAGAAGGACTTCCCTCTTTCAAGTCCAGACTTATCCCCTTTAGACGAGGGACTTTCCTACTTAATCCTTCCCTACACTTTTTTCTCTCCCGACGGAACTTATGCAAGAGGTGGCTAAGTCATTCAGAATCTCATATTGCAGTAACCCATTTAGATTCTTACTTTTACCGGGATGAAATCGTATCCCGCTGAAACAAAGCCACTTGACTCCTACAACCCCCAGAAGGAGGGGAGGGGGGTACGGTACAGCTGATACTGGACAAGTAGAACCCTACTCCGCCACCACCGGATTCCTTAGCTCCCCAATCCCCTGAAACCGCTCACCGAAACACAACTCCGCCGCTTGCCGCAAGATTTGCGGGAACGGGTGGCATAAAAAGCAAAGGCGCACGTGGAGCGCTTGGGATGCTTCGTCCTGAGCGCCCCGTGCTCAACGCCTACCGCCGGTGGCGCTTTCTTTGATTCCGCTCCGCTTGTGCGGGGCGCGCGGGAGCGCTGGTTTCCGCAATTTCCGCCACGATTTCCGCCGGTTTATTCTCATCAGGTGTGGGATTGACGTGTTTCATAATGACCGGGAGCACCCGAGCCGTCATCTGTAGGATTTCAGTGTTCTCTTCGACCGAGTGAGAAGCGATGACTTGTCCTACGGCGTTCCCAATCGCTTCGATTCTCAGTCTCTCCAATTCCAGAGCTTCAATGATGGCAGAAACAACTAACAGCACTCCACCGCCGAACTCGTAGAGTCTCAAACCGTCTCCAGGATAAAAACTGGCGAGTATCAAAACGAAACCCGACATCATGGCCAAACCAAGATGCGCTCTGCCTGCTCTCCACGAGTCGAAAGCGGAGCCATCCTTGGCAACTACCGTGCCCATCAGCAAAGCAGTGAAGAAATGCCTTGCTGTCTCCTGCTCCGCTGTCAGTTTTAGCGGTTGGGCCGTCGTGGGATCTTCTTTTGCTGAAGTGTCGCTGGCATCTAGAGTTTGAAGAGTGAGAATCCCCGTTGCAGGCTCCGCTTCTAGCTCTGCGCCGCCCCGCTGGTCCGTTGCCTTCTCGGATTCACGTTTTGTTGCGCGCTCCGCCGAGCTTTCTTTTATGAGCGCGATTACCCAGCTCGCAATCTTGAAGACCAGAAGCATTCCGGACTGAACGACTCTACCCAAAATGAAGGCAATCAGAAGCGCGAGCGCAATTATCGACTTGTACCCGAGCATCGAAGCCGTACCAAGTGCCGCAGGGATCAGGGGACTGTGTTTCAGCATCAGCAAGACGAGAACCAAAACACCCGGTAAGAGCGCAGTGAATACCTGGTGCAATAGATTTATTGGGTTTAGCAAAAGTTCTCGCGGAGACAAGCTTTTTATGTCCATCCCGAGATTCTGACTTGCGCGGCGCGGAGTCCGCAAGACAATAAGGTGAACCAAGAGCGGCAACGCATGATTTCTGTATTCTGGCGCGGGCGGGACATATAATCGCGGCATGTCTGCTTGCGTGTTTGGCTATCGCATGGCCGGGGGACAAACGACAGTGGAGTTTGACGGCGGCGGTTGGGCGCATCCGACCCGGTGGGGTGCGGTGTGGCACCGCGATGCTCTGCGGAGTCTCGATGTGCGCGTGGGAGAGCACCGCTGCGACTTCTCAATTGAGCAATTGCCATCGGGTCAATTTCTGGTTATGTGCTCATCTCATCCAAGCCAAAGACCACTCTTGAAGCCACGCAGCTAATTCCAATTTTGCTGAAGATTTGCAGAACCGATTAGCGTATGTCGCGCATTTTGTGTATTTCGCGCATCACTAAGCCTTTTAGAATCTGTAATCCGTTGATTATGTTGGCGTGTGTGAAAAATCAATCGATTCTATCAGCATTCGCAGGCACATCCCCAGCGGCACCGGTCCCGCTACTCCGCCACTGTCTTGTTCCTTAGCTCCCCAATCCCCTCGACCCGCACGACCATCTCCTCGCCCGGCTTCAACCAGCGCTGCGGAGTCCGTCCCATGCCCACGCCCGCCGGCGTTCCTGTGCTGATCACATCGCCTACCTGCAGCGGCGTAATCCCCGCAATGTACTCGATCAGCGCAGGAATCCGGAAGATCATCAAGCTCGTGTTCGAGTCCTGCAGCCGCTCGCCGCCAATCTCCATGCTGATCCCCAGCGCATGAGGATCGGGCACCTCATCCTTGCTCACCACCCACGGTCCCATCGGCGCAAACGTCGGAAAGCTCTTGCCCAGCGACCACTGCGTCGTCGCCCGCTGCACATCGCGCGCGCTCACGTCGTTCATCATGGTGTAGCCGAAGACGTGCTCCATCGCCCGGCTCGCCGGAATCTGGTAGCCCGCCTTGCCGATCACCACCGCCAGCTCCGCCTCATAGTCCACCTTCTGGCTCGCCTTCGGCAAGATCACGTCCGCGCCCGGCCCCACCACCGCCGACGACAGCTTGATGAAAACCGTCGGCACCTGCTGCGTCTGCGTGCCCGACTCCTTCGCATGCTCTGCGTAGTTCACCCCAATGCCGAAGATCCGCGGCGGATGCAGCACCGGCGCCAGCAGGTTCAAGTCTTCCATCGAAATCGCGCCCTTCGACCTCGCCACATCCGCCTGCACGCTGGGCGGCGCCGCCATAAACGCGATCGAATCCCTGAACCCTTCCGCGCTCAGATCCACCACGCCCTCTTCGATGACCAACCCCGGCCGCGGGGACCTGTCCCCGTGGATGCCGCCCTCAAAAAACGTCACCAGCTTCATGCGTTTCCCGCGCCCTCGCCTCTACTTATGTATCTTTGCCTTCGCTTCTACTAACAACTGACAACTGAGCACTGACAACTGCTTCTACTGTCCCTTGCCCAGCCGCCGGTAGTACTCCGCAACCGCATCCTCGTACCCTGCCGGAACGCTGGGCGCAGCGGACGTCTTCGCCTGTCCGTCCTGCGGCAGGTTCGGATTGCGGCGCAGTTGCAGCTCCAGCTTGTCCACGTCGTTCAGCACCCGCGCATGCAGTTCCTCAACCATCGCCGGGTTCCCCGGGAACCGCGACGGATCGAGGTTCTGCATCTCCTTCAGCAGGTCGGCAATCTGCTTCTCCGCCGCCGGATCTCCCTTGGCACTCTGGCGCAACTGGTTTAGCTCACTCATACCCTGCTCGATCACCCGCTGCGTGTCCGCCGGATTCCCACCGATCTTTGGCGCCGCCGGAGCCCGCCCCGCGGAATAGGTCTGCCCGCCGGTATCGACGTTCAGATTCGCCGCCGCACTTCCTCCTCCGCCCAGCAGCGGCCCATTCACAAAGCCCTGCCCCACCCGCCCGTCCCGCACCGCTCCGTTCTGCCCAACCGGCCCGCCCCTAACCTGTCCGCCCTGAGAATTCTGATTCCCCTGCCCCGGCTGCCCTTGGCCCTGCTGCGCACCGCCTCTTCCGCCCTGCCCATTCTGCCCTTGCTGCTGACCCTGGCCCCGCTGCCCTGGTCCCTGTTGCCCCTGGCCTTGTTGTCCCTGCTGGCCTTGCTGCCCGGCGCGCCCCTGCTGCCCGCTCTGCCCATTCTGGCCCTGTTGCCCATTCCGTCCTTGCTGTTGGCCCTGCTGTCCATTCTGTCCGCGTTGTCCCGCAGACAAGCCCTCAAGCTGGCTACGCAGCCGATCCAGCCCTTGCAGCGCGGCGATCTGCGTCCCAGTGTCCTTAGTGCCCTGCCCATTCGGCCCAGCGCCCGCCGCCTGCTGCGCCTTCTGCACCTGGTCGTCCAGTTTCTTCAGCCCTGACGCAATCTGCGCCTCTGTCCCACGCGAGTTGGGATCGTAGCCGTCGCGCAGCCAATCCGCCGTCCGCTGCACCAAATTGGTCAGGTCCTGCTGGTCCATCCCCGCCAGCCCGTCGCGCAGGCTTGACGCCGCGGCCGGCTGGGTCGGTGCAAGCTCCCGCGCCGCATTGCGCATGCTCGTTTGTAGCTTTTCCAAATCGTTCGACATCTGTTGCCGGTCGTTCGCCAGGTCCTCCCGTTCTTTCTGCGCCGCGGCAATCTCCGCCGCGCTCGGACTCGAACCGGCCCCGCTCTTGGCCTGCATCGCCTCCCCCTCGGCCGCCAGCTTCCGCACCCGTTCCGCTTGCGCGCTCTCCTCCTTCGATAGCCGGTCCGCATCGCGTCCAAGTTGGTCCAGCTTGCTCGATGCCTGCTGCTTCTGCGCGCCGCCCAGAAGGTCGGTCGCCTCGCGCAAACGGTCCGCCGCACGCTTCGCCTCCTCCGCGCCCTGCTGGCTGCCGGCCTTGCCCATCGCGTCATTTGCCGCGCGCAGCCGCTCCAGCGCCTGCGTCACCCGCGGGTCAGTATTCACATCTGGGTTCCCCGACGACCCTCCGCGCGACGCCGTCTGCGTTCCACCTGCCTGCCCCGACCGCGACTGACTTGCGCGCCCTTGCTGCCCAGCCTGCCCCCGTTGCCCTTGCTGTCCTTGCTCTCCCTGCTGCCCTTGTTGCCCTTGCTGCCCCTGCGCACTCGCGCTCTGCTGTCCTTGCTGTCCCTGTTGCCCCTGCTGTCCTTGCTGGCCCTGCATCTGCTCCATCTCGCGTTGCAACTGCTCCGCCTCGCGCCTCAGCATCTCCTGCTGCCAGCGCTCCTGGAACGTCTGCGCCTTGTTTCCCTGGTTCTGCGCAAGCTCTTCCTGCCGCTTGGCCAGCGCGTCCAGCTTGGCCAGCGCATCGTCCACCTTCTGCTGCTGTTGCTCCGCCGCGGACGAAGCCGTCTGCGCAGTCTCGTACTGGTTCTTCTCGGTGTCCATCTCCAGGTCGAAGAGGCTGGCCAGATCGCGTCCCGCGCCTCCACCACCCCCTCCACCACCGCCGCCTCCGCGCTGGCCGAACGCCACTTCGATCTGGCGGAAAGTCGCCTCCGCGCGCAGCAGCGCCTGCAGCACCTTCTGCTCGATCGGCATTGCCTGCTGCCACTGCTGCGCCTTCAACTTGTCCGCCGCCGGCTGCATCCCCGCCGCCGCCTGCTCCATATCCTTGTCGAAGCTGTTGAACTCCTCGTTCGCCTGCGACAAATCCCGGCTCTGCATGCGCGCGCTCAGCGCCAGCGCCTGCTGCTTCAGCGTCGCCTGTGCCTCAGAAAGCGTCTTTCCCATCGCCGCCGCCTTGTCGGCCGCCTCGCCCTTGGCATTGACTTCTTTCCACGTCGCCGCGATCAGCTCCTTCTCGCGCCGCGCAATGTCTCCCTGGTTGTTCTGCTGCCCCCCGCCTCCGCCGCCGCCCCCACCCCCGCCGCTCTGCTGCGACTGCGAAAACTCGCGCTCGAACGGGTCGATCTGGATAAAGCTAATGTCGGTCTTCGACTCCGCGTGGTTGTCCTTCGCCGTCGCGTACAGACTCACCACATCGCCCGGCTGCAGCTTGAAGTCCTCCATACTCAGCGTCGTGTTGCCGCTCGCGTCCTTCGCGCCCGGATCCTTCAAGATGTTCACCGTCTGGTCCGGCCCGCCGTTCACCGAGTAGTGCAGGCTCACATGCGTCAGCCCAAAGTCCGCGCCCGCCTTCACCCCAACCGTCACCTCTTCAATCGGGCTCGCGCGATAGTCTCCCGTCGGCCGCGCAATGGCAATGCTGGGCGGGTTGGCCTTGCTGGTCGAGATGAAGTAGTCCTCCGACAGCCGCACCTGCTGCCCCTCGTCCGTCGCCGCCACATGGTACGCGCCATCCTTCTCCATGTGGATGGTGCCGTGATACACATTGCCCTCTCCGCCGGTCAGATGCACCTGCTGCCCGTCGTCCAGCGTCAGCATCCCATCCTTCAGCGGGGCCGTCATGGTCACCGTCAGCGCCGCATCCGTGCCCTCCAGCGCGCGCAGGTCGCCCGCCTGGTCCTCTGACACCGTCTGCATCCCCGTCCACTTCGGATAGTGGTACGTCACCTGCATCGTCTTCACCGACGGCAGGTCCACCACGCGAAACTTGAAGTGCTTCGAGGTCGCCGCGCCCGCCTGCACGTAGTACTCGACGTTCTCCGGCAGTCCCGCGAATAGAAACTGGAAGCCCGGGCCGTCCATCTGCGGCTGCATCGCCACCGTCTCCCACTTCGACGCGCTCGCATACTTCGCGTACAGGCTCACCTTGTCCGTGGTCAGCCCGATCACCTGCGCTGTCACCATCTCGTCGCTGTTCCGGCGCACCGCCTCATCGCCCGGCTTCACCACAATCTGGTAGATCGGCGGCACATCCCTGTGCGGCCCGGTCCACAGCAGCGAAGCGCCATAGCCCATAAACCCCGTCCGCGCCGCAATCATCCACACCAGCACGCCCGCGCACACCACGCCAGCGCCCAGCAGCCACATCAGCCTCCGCTGCGGGACCAGACCCTCAGGCTGCGCCGCGCTGGAATCCGCAACCTTCAGCGTGTCCGCGGCCAGCAGTTCCAGAAAGATCTCGCTCTGCCCCTCAGCCGCGTCGCCAGCCGCGTTCTCCTTCTCGCTGAAGGTCACCAGCCGCTGCTGAAACTCCGGGAACGCCGCCTCCGCGCGGCCCACCGTGCGCCGTCGGCTCAGCCGCCAAACCGGCCAGGCCAATCCGAAGCACACCGCCGCCAGCACCACCGCGAGCAGGATCAATCGCGCTGGTGTCAGCCCGCGTTCCGGAAACGCATACGCATTCAGGATCAGGGTAAGAATCACCGTCGCGGCCAGCGCGGTAAAAGCAATCACCGCCCCGCCCCGCAGGCCCGCATCCAGACGCAGCCTCCGCTGCACCTGCTGGATGTAGAGGTTGAGCTGCTGTCGCTTGCTCATGGCTATGCTCCTTCGCTCATGGCTGCTCCCGCTGCGTGCCCAGATAACGGCTGGCCAGGCCCGATTCGGCCAGCACCGCCATCAATAGTAGAAGCATAACCCACCACCAAAGACTAGACGCGTTATTTGTCGCGTCGGCCGCAGATTCCGTTACCGCCGACTCCGTCGCGCCTGTACCCGCGCTCCCGCTCCACAGCTTCAGCACATCGTCCGGGATCGCCTGCAGGTCCGACTCGCGCCGATCTGGATTCACCGCAATCAGCGCGTCCCGCCCGTTGGCAAACTGGATCTGATAGAACCCCGCATGGGCCAATTGGAACGACTCCGCCGCGGCCGCCTCCTTCAACGACAACGGCCGCTTCCCATCCGGCCCGACAATATCGACCGTCGCGCCAGCGCCCTTGGCCGCGTTGCCTGACTCTTCATTCACTGGATTCCGCAGTTGCACAAACGAATCCACCACCCGCGCCCCGCTCACTCGCTCCTCGCCCGAAAGATACTTCGCCGTCTGGTCCACAAACGCCACAAACACCGGGTTCAGCGGCAGGTCGTTGCTCAGGTTGTCGAAGCCCGACGCAAACAGCAGCACATGCCCCTCGCCCACCTGCTTGTCCACCAGCAGCGGCGTCCCATCCGCCAGCCGCGCCACCACCCGCGCTTTGCCAGGATCGATCGTTGCCGCGTAAAAGAACTTCGTTCCCCCAAACCCCTTGGCGTCTCGCATCGCCGGATGCGACGCATCCGCCGCGCCCGCCGTCGCGAATCCCGCATCCTCGGCCGATCCCCGCGCATAGAAATGCCCGTCCTCGACATTTCCGCCGTACACCGGAATGTGTTCGCGATGCGAGTCCGCCAGCCCGGTCGCCACCAGCACGCTGCCGCCGTTCTCCACATTCCGCTCCAGCGAATGCTCCAAAATCGACGGCACCGACGGCACATCCGACAGCACCACAAACGCGTACTTCGTCGGATCGATATCCGACGCCAGTTCCGGTGTAATCGGCTGCAGCACAAACGAAGCCTGCGCCGCAGCCGCCAGCGCTGCGCCAAAGTACAGCGGCGACCGCGTATCCGACGCCTGATGCACAAACAGCACCCGCTCCGGGTCGGCCCGCTTCACCGCAAAGTTGCTTGCATCGTCGTTCGGGAACCCATCCGCGCTGTCGATCTTCACCGCGCACCGGCTCTCGCCGTACGGCACATCCAGCCCATCGAACGCCACCGTCGTTCGCCCATCCGCGGGCACATCCGCCTTCTTGGTCGCGATCGCTGTGCCATTCACCATCAGCGATACCGTCCGCGTGGCCGCCGGCGTCCCATGCCCCGCAATCACCGCAATCACCCGCGCCTTCTTCGTATCCACCAACTGCCCCGGCGCCTGCACGCTCTCCACGGTCCAATTGGGCACCGCCGCCTGCCCTACCCGATGCAGCACCAGCTCCACATTCCCCGGCAGCACCATGTCCGCAAAATTTCCGGGCATATTCGAGCTCTGCATATCACTGAACAGGTAGAGCTCCATCGGCGTATGCACCGTCTCCGCCATCGCCCGCATCCCGCGCCCAAGCTCGCCAAAGTTGCCGTGCCCATCGCCCGGCTCGATCCCCTCCACCGCCGAGCGCAGCGCACCCGCGTCCTGCACCGGCTGAGTCAGCAAGCTCATCTGCCCGCCCAGCGAGATCACCTGCGCCTTCTGTCCCGGCGCCTTATGCGCAATCACGTCCAGCGCCTCGCGCTTTGCCTCATCCAGTCTTGTACCTGGGGTCGCGCCGTCCGCCTTCGCGTTCATGCTGTACGAATTGTCAATGGCAACCAGCAGCAGCTTGTCGCTCGCCAGCACCGTCTTATGCCGGAAGAACGGCCGTGCAAACGCCAGCGCCAGCAGCACCACCAGCAGCACCCGCAACGCAAACAGCAGCAGATAACGCAGCCTCCGATGCCGGGTCGAGCTCTGCGTTCCCTGCTCAAAGAACATCAGCGAACTCACCGGCCGCGGCACCGTCGTCTGCTTGCGCAGCAGATGCACAAACACCGGAAGCCCCACCGCCAGCAACCCCGCCAGAAACCATGGCGCCAGAAATCCCATCACGCGCCTCCCAACCCGGACGTGTGCCCACTCCGCCGCAGCGCAAGGTACTCGGTCAGCGCAAGGTCCAGCGGCTTGTCCGTCGTCAACAGGTGATACCCCAGCCCCGCGGCCTGCGCGCGCTCCTTCATCTGCTCCAGGTGCGCGTCCATCTTGGCGCGATACTGCGTCTTCACGTAATCCGGAATCACCTCAAGCCTCTGGTCTGTCTCCAGGTCCACCAGGATCGCCGGCCCCTTCATCTCCGGATAAATCTCCTTCGGGTCGAGCACATGGAACAGCACCACCTCGCTGCCATGGAACCGCAGCGGCTCGATCGCCTTCACAATCTCCTCCGGCTGCTCATAAAAATCCGAGATCACCAGCACAATCCCGCGTCGGCGCAGAAACTCCTGAAAGTGCTTCATCGGCTTGCCAAAGTCGGTCCGCGCCGCCGGCTCCGCCTGCTCCAGCCCTGCCAGCAGCCGGGGCAACTGGCCCTGCCGGGTCGACGGCCGTATAAAGTTCCGCACCTCATCGTCAAACACAATCAGCCCCGCCGGGTCATGCTGGTTGTGCAGCGCCAGGTAGCACAGCGACGCCGCCATATATCGCGCGTAGTCCATCTTGGTCACCGCGCCCGACGCATACTTCATCGAATTGCTCGCGTCCAGTAAAATCGTCAACTGCGTATTCGTTTCGCCGCGGTAGCGCTTCAGATAGCATCGCTCGGTCCGCGCAAACAGGTTCCAATCCACATGACGCAGGTCGTCACCCGGCGTATAAGCGCGATACTCCGCGAACTCCAGGCTGAACCCGAAGTCCGGTGAACGGTGCAGCCCGGCCACAAAGCCGTCCACCACCGTCTTCGCCACCAGGTCCAGACTCGAAATTCCGTGCAGTATCACCGGATCCAGAAACCGCTGCAGCATCAACCCTCCCTTCGCCCCAGGCTCTTGTCATTCTGAGCGGAGCGAAGAATCCCCGCATTTGCCCCTCAACTGACAACTGAGAAACTTACAACTGATCACTGTTCCTCACTCCTTCGGCGGCGGCAGATGCGCAATCAGCCGCGTCAAAATCTCATCCGTGTCGATCCGCTCCGACTCCGCATGGAAGTTCAGCAGAATCCTGTGCCGCAGCACCGGCGTCGCCAGCGCCGTGATGTCCTCATAGGTCACGTGGTAACGTCTCCGGCTCAACGCCCGCGCCTTAGCCGCCAGCACAATAAACTGCGCCGCGCGAATACTGCCGCCGTAGTTCACATACTTCTTCACAAAGTCCGGCGCATTTTCACTCTTGTGCCGCGTCGCCCGCACCAGGCCCACCACGTACTTCGCCAGCGACTCGCCAATTGGCACCATCCGCACCAGCCGCTGGAACTCCAGCAACTCCTCCGCATTGGTCACCGCCGACACCTGCGGGTCCTTGGTCGCCGTGGTCAGGTCCACCACCTTCAACTCATCGCCCGCGCTCAGATAATCCAGCACCGAGTTGAACAGAAACCGGTCCAGTTGCGCCTCCGGCAGCGGATAAGTCCCCTCCAGCTCGATCGGGTTCTGCGTCGCCAACACAAAGAACGGCGCCGGCAGCTTGTACACATGGCCGCGCACCGTGCAGCTCCGCTCCTGCATCGCCTCCAGCATCGCCGCCTGCGTCTTCGGCGGGGTGCGGTTGATCTCGTCCGCCAGCACCACATTGCCAAACAGCGGCCCCTCCACAAACGTCCACTTGCGATGTCCGGTCGTGATGTCCTCTTCAATAATGTCCGTGCCCGTAATGTCCGACGGCATCAGGTCCGGCGTGAACTGAATGCGCTTGAAGGTCAACCCCAGCGTCTGCGCAATCGTCCGCACCATCAGCGTCTTCGCGGTCCCCGGCATGCCCGTGATCAGGCAATGCCCGCCCACAAACAGCGCAATCAGGATCTGGTCCAGCACATCGTCCTGCCCCACGATCACCTGCCGCACCTGCGCCAATATCCCATCGCGCACTGCCTGGAACCGCTCAATGCGATGCTGCAGCTCCGCCGCGTCTTGGTTCAATCCAGCAATTGCGCTCATACCCGCTCCCTCTCTTTTCTTCGCATCCTCTGTGCTTAATTTCCTTGAACATCGAACCTTGCACCTCAAGCCTCTTCTACTTACTCCCCTCAATCTCCAGCAACAGCTTCTGCGCCGGCTTGAATCCCGGCGCCGCCTCCAGCGACGCCAGCACGCTCTCCTCGGCCTTCGCCTTGTCACCCTCCGCCATATACGCCCGCGCCAAATCGAACTCCGCCGAGGCCATATCCAGCGGCTTCATCGCCAGCACCGCCTGGTACTCCCGCACCGCGCCCGCGTTGTTGCCCTGCGCCAGCCACAATGTTCCCAGCTTGCGATGCAGGTCCTCATCCTCGGGATAGATAAAATTGAGATGGTCCAACGTCGCCGCCGCCTCCTTCGTATGCCCCAGCTCCTCCTCCAGCGACGCCAGCTTCTCCAGCGTCTTCGGGTTTTCGCCGCCGAGCAGCTCGTACAACTTCAGCGCATCTGCCGCTAGCTGCTTGTTTCCTTTCGCCAATTGCGCGTCGGCCACAATCTCGTACGCGTTCGCGTCCTCCACATACTCCGGATACATTTTGATCACCGCCGTTGCGGCTGCAATCACGCCATCCTGGTCGTTCTTCTCCGACATCCCCACCAGCGCCTTCAACTGCTCGCGCCACTTGTCGAAGTCGGCGACCGTCGTGCCCACGCGCTTATCCAGCCATGCTGCATAATCTGTATCGAACTGCTCAGGCGACTCATGTAGATTCGCCTGGATCGCCTCCGGCGTCGTCTGCAACGCCGCAAACGAATGCACCATCCCCATCAGCGCTTCATTGCCCCACCGCTCGGCAATGTAGTCGCAAATCGTCCCCGCCTGGTAGTAACTCACCAGCACTTGCTCGGGATATTTGGGGAATATAAATCCCTGGTCCATCTGCGTCACCGGCAGCAGCTTCTTGTCGCGGATCGCTGCCACCACGTCCGGCGTCAACCGATTCGCCCACATCGGATTCGCCTGGCCCTCCTCATGCACCGCCAAGCCCTCGGTAAACCAACGCGGCACCCGATAGTTGGTCGCCGACAAAATAAACACATGGCTCATCTCGTGCCACATGGTCGCGCCCCAGTTGAAGTCTCCCGGCTTCCGTCCCGAAGGGCTGTCCATCGCCACCACATTGCCAAAGGTCACGCCCAGCGCGCCCAGCCCCGGCATCCCCATCGTACGCACCGCAAAGTCCTCGTGGTTCGGATACACCTCCAATTGCACCGGCCCATCCAGTTTGATCTTGTATTTCGCTGTGTAAGTCGCAATCGCCTTATGTAACTGCTCCTCAAAATAAGGCCGTAATAGATCATCCTCTTTCTTATCCATCCGTAAGATCGTGGTCTGGTCCCGGGTCGTCACAAAGTTGACGTAACTATCCAGCAGCTTCAGGCTATTTCTGGTGGCTAGATCCTGCTGTCCGTGGTTATAGCTGTCCTCCAGCAACTTCCGCGGCTCGTCCTCCTCGCCCATGCGCATCAGGTTGATCCCGAGCTGCGACCGCGCAGGCCAATCGCGCGGGTCCGCCTCAACTGCCTTGCGATAGTACGCAATCCCCTCGGGATAGCGCCGATTCAGCACCAGGTGCCAGCCCACAATCGCATAGCCGTTGCCATACCCCGGGTTCACCGCCGCAATCTTCTTCAGCCACCCATCCGCCTCCGCGTTCTTGTCCGCTAGCAGGTCGGCCGCGGCCAGCACCGCCATCGCGTCCAGCGCGTCGGAACCTCCTTCATACGGCGAAAGCTCGATCGCCGTCTCTGCCTCCTTCACCGCTTCGTCGGTCTTCGCATCTTCCAGCAGCGTGTTTGCCGCGAACTCGTGCGCCTCCACCAGCTTCGGGTCCAGCGCAATCGCCTTGGCCACATACTCCTCCGCCTTTTCGTCGAACCCGTCCGCGCTCAGCCTGGCCAGCCCCAGGAAAGCCTGCGCATTCGCCGGGTCCTGTTTCAGCGCGTCATTGAACTCGGCTACCGCATCGACCGGCTGCGACCGCTCATAGAACAGCATCCCCCAGCGCACCTTCCACTGCGCCGGACTCTTCGGCAGCGCTACCGCGACCTTGAACTCGTTATTCGACTCATCCCACAGCTGCTTGGTCGCCTGCCATGGCGCCTCGCTGCCGTCGGCCAGCCCCCAATAGCCCTCCGCCATCAGGTACGCATCGCCGCTCCGCGTCAAGGCGTCGAAGCAGTCCCCTGCCGCCGTCTTCTTCCCATGCAACCGCAGCTTCCAGCAGCTCTCCGGAGTCGCCACGCTCGAGCTCCCCGCCCCTTGCGCCGCTGCCTTACGCGCCGGAGCCTGACCCGCGAAGCTCGCCACGCCCGTCCCCGCAAGCATGACCAGCGCCATCACCCCGAATTTGTAACTAAACTTCATCTCTGCTCTAGTCCGCGTTCATCCGTGTTCATCCGTGGTCGCCTTGTCTGTGTCTCCATCCGCTATCCGTCTTTGTCCCTTATCCGTCCTTGATCGGTTCCATCGGTGTGAATCTGCGTTAAGCCTTGTCCTCTACCACCACTACTACTTATCCAACTGCGCCTGCACCGTCGCAAGTTCCACCAGCGCCGCCGTCAACTCCTTCTTGTACTCGCCCGGATCCATCGCCGCCTTCTGATACTTCAGCGCATCGATCTTTTGCTCCAGATCTTCCTTCTTTGCCATCAAATCGCGCTTCGCCGGATCGTTCATCGCCGCCTGCGCTGCGCCGATCCGCACCACGGTGAACGTTGCCATCAGAGCGCCCTCACGACCCTCCGCAGGCCTTGTCCGCACCGCCTCGCCCTTGCCTGTGTCCTCGAACTCCGGATGCTCGGTCGCGAGCCGCTTTTGCGATGTATAGAACTCCGCCGTCTTGCGGTCCGCGTACGCAAACGCCTCCATCGCGCTGATCGAGTCGCTCTTGTCTGTGTCCGCCGTCGGGTCCTGCAGCGCCTCCACCCAGTACCGCGCAAACACTGTGGCGTTCCTCTCCGTGCCGCTCTTGGTCGCCACAATCACCGCCCGCCCCGGCCGCTCCAGCGCCGCCACTGCCCCACCGCTCGCGCTGGTCGTGTCCACAATCAACTGCCGCTTCGCCGGCACCTTATCGCACAGCGCCGCCAGGTCGCCCGCCGCAATGTCCGGCCCGACCAGATTAAATTTGTACTCCACGCCATCGAAACTGCCGTGCCCAATCAGCGTCAGCACAAAGTCATCCTCCGGCTTGGCCTCGCGCGCCGCCTGCTCGATCGCCTCGGTCAGCTTCGCCTTGGTCGAGTCCTTGCCCGTCAGCGTCACCACGTGCGCGCCCACCCCGCTCTTGAAGATCTTGTCCAGGTCATTCGCGTTCGCCGTAAACCGCTGCTCATAATCCGGCTCCCCCCCCAGCCCCGCCACCGTCACGTAATACGTCGCCGCCCGCGCAGTTCCGGCCACCATCATCGATACCAGCAACTGACAACTGACAACTAACAACTGGCAGCTGGCTTTCCTCATACCACCCCCCACTTCCGCCGCAGCAGCCAGTCCGCCGACATCAGCCCAAGCAGCACCAGGAACACAATGGGCATATCCCATAGCTCCTTCGTATCCCGTACTGAGATGCCCGCCTCCGAATACGAAATCTCCTTAGGTAGCCGCTCCAGCTCGCCCTGCTCCCAATGCCGCCCGCCCGTCTCATCGGACAGCTTCTCCAGCAACTCCCGATGCTGCTCCGTGTGGAAGTTCTCCGCAACTCCATCCTCGCGCCGGAACGAAAGCACATCCTTCCCCAGTTCCTGTCCGCCTTTACCCACTGCGCCCTCGTCCGCGGTCACCTCGGCCACATAGCTGCCCGGTTTGTCCGCGGTCCAGTCCATCTCAAAACTCCCCGGCGTATTCGGCACCGGCGTTAGGTCCACCACCGCCGATTCGCCCTCCGGCCCAATCACGTGGGCGGTCACATGCGCATCCGCTGCCGGCGTAAACTGCTTGTCGCGCACCACCACCGTCAGCTTCACATGGCCCTCATCCATCAGCGTCTGCTGCGGCATCGTGGCGACCACCTGCCCCGGCGAGTCCTTCGCCAGCCAGCGCAGCAACTGCTGCCAGAACAGATCATGCGACGGATCGCCCAGTTCCGTACTCATCTGCCAGCGCCACGTCCCCGAAGTCGCCAGCACCGCCGTCTTGCCTCGCCCATAGCTCTGCGTCACCAGCAGCGGCATCGTCCGGCCCGCGATCATCTGCGCCAGCACGGTCGCGCCCGGCTTGGGCGATCCCGGATCCTGATAGTCGTTCAGATACGGCAGCTTCCTCCATCGCTCCACATTCATTGCGCGATCGTCCAGCAGCCGCGTAATCGGGCTCTCCGCTCCCGCCGCCGTCAACTGTACCGTCGCATTCTCCCGTTTGAACGTCCCCTTCTCGCCCGGCAGAAACGTCGGAAACAGGTCCGCCAGGCTCGACGACCCCCACCCTCCATCGCTCAGCGAGAACCTCCCACCCAGAAACAGCAGCCCGCCGCCGCGCTTGTCCACAAATTCGCGCAGCAACTCCAACTGCACCGGGGTAAAGTACTGCGCCTCCACGCTTCCAATAATGATCGCCTGATACTTGAACAGGTCCTCCGCTTTGGTTGGAAAGCCATCCGCCAGCTCGCTCGGATCGGTAATCCCCTGACGGTAGATCTTGTTCTCCGTGGTGCGCAACATGGAGACGATCTGCACGCCTTTGTCCTCCGCCTCCGCCCGTCGTATGAATTTGAACTCCCAGCGCGGCTCGCCCTCCACATATAAGATCCGCCGCGGCTCCGCGCTCACCTCCACCAGCCTTGTGACCGAGTTATTCGCCGTATTCTCCTCGTCCGGCAGCGGCGCCAGCGCGAACCCGATGTTCTTCACTCCCGCGTCGCCCGCGTCGAAGAATACCGTCTCGCTCGATCCCACCCCATCCGGCTCCAGCGTCACCTCCTTCGTGCCCAGCAGCTTGTCGCCGTCCTTCACCTCCAGCGTCGCCTTCCGCCCCGCATACCCGCGCTGATGAAAGCTCACCGTCGCCGTCATGCGTGAGCCCGCCATCGCCTTCGCCGCCACCGTCACATCGTCGATCTCCACGTCGTGCCCGGCCTTCTCCTTGCCAAACCCGATCGTGTGCACCGGCAGCCTGCGGTTGTGCAGCGCATTGATCGTCTCAAGATCGATGCCTCCAGAATTCTCTGCCCCATCGCTCAGCAGCACCACCGCGCCCACCGGCAGTTCGCTGGTATCGGCCACCAGCTTCTGCAGCCCCGCGTTGATGTGGGTCGCTCCCGCGTCGGCCTTCCACTGGTCCGGCTTCTCCACCACTTTCAGCCCGCCGTCCACTCTATATTCGCGTACTTGAAATTTCTTCTGTAGCCCCGGAAGCACCTCGCCCAGCGCCTGCATCGCTGCCGTCTCCCGCGCCGTGCTCCCATCCTTGCCCGCATCGGCGATGCTCATGCTCTGCGAGTCGTCCACCAGCACGGCAATAATGTTCTGCTGCGACTTCAGCTCCGCCACCGTAATCGCCGGCTCCCACAACAGCAGCAACAGCAGCGCCGCCAACGCGGCCTCCAGCCCCCAGATCAGCCACGCTCGCCAGTTGCGAATCCGCGGCGCAGCCGCAGGAAGCTGCCGCCACACCAACCACGCCAAACCACCCGCCGAAGCCAAAATCAGCAGCGCCAGCAGCCAACCGGGCCACGCGCCGAGCAGGATGAACTTGCCCTTGGTAAAGACCGGAATCGGATACTTGAAGAAAAATTCAAACATGCCTGGGAGGTTCGATGTGCAGGTCTAGCAGCACCTAGGTTCGAGGGACAAGGTTTGCATTGCTTTCGAAGGCGATCAAGCTCTTCGTCTCTTCTGACCACTCACAACTGAGAACTGATCACTCGCCCTCAATGCGTCATGCTGTACATCACATAATTCAGTCCCACGCGGAACGCCATCGACGAAAACTGTTCCGGATACGCCGGATCGTCTGCCCACTCCCACGCATCGCCCAGGTGCATATTGTGGCAGATCGCCACAACCAGCCGACCATGCTCGTCCCGGATGCCGCGCCACTTGGCCACATACCCGTCCATCTCATACGTCTGTCCATCCCGGACATAATGCTCGCCCGGCACCTGGAACCGGTCGTCCATGTCATACAACACGTGGAAGATCTCGTCCTTGTCGCTCAGGTCCTCCACCGGATACTTGTTCGCGTCGGGAAAGATCTGGCGCATCCCAGACATGAACTCCTCCCACTCGGCCGTCCCATGGAAGTCGTCCACCATCAGGAATCCGCCCTTCAGCAGATACTCCCGCATCCGCTTTGCCTCGTCGTCCGTAAACGACCACGTATGCACCATCACCGCGTACACAAACGGATAGTTATAGATGTCATCGCTGTCCAGATCCACTACCTGCTCGGTCGAGCGTCCATTGATCCGGGTCAGCCGGTTCAGCGCCATCAAAAACTGCCGGTCAGCCTTATTGAAGTCCCGCTGCCATGTCCCCCCATAACCGCCCCGCCCGAAACCACCGAACCCGCCGCGCCCGCCGCCGAAGCCGCCGTACCCGTCACCGCCCATCGCCGTCGCATAGCGCAGCCGCGCCCAGGAGAACTCCGCCATCTGGTTCCCTTGCCCGTTGATCTCGCCCCAGTTCGCGATCCGCTGCCCAAATAGGCTCACTGCCACCGCCAGAACTAAGACCGTCATCACCGCGGACTGCACCAGGAGCTTCATCGCGTGAACCCTCCGTACGCCGGAGCATACCAGAATCAGGCAGCCCTTCCCTGAGCTCGCTCCGCCCTGGGTCTTCGGCCTGCCAACGTGCCACGTCCATTTGCTTGAATCTATAGACGAACCCGCCGCCCAGTAGTTGCACCGCCCGCTCTAGCCCGGCGCGGCCGCCCTCCGTAGCTCTCAGACTGACGGTCTCCCCCAATTCGCAGATCAGCCGCAGCCCTTTGGCTCTCAGCTAACAGCTAATGGCTGATGGCAACCTCACCGCAGCGGCGGGTCGACCGGATTGAACTTCTTCGCCAGCTCTGTCGTCGACACCACGTCCGCTGCCGGCGGGTTGACCGCCTTGTCCACCTCGACCCCAAACACGTAGCTGGGCCCGAACATGTTGCCGGTAAAGATCACCATTTTATTGTCCGGCGTGAATCGCACGTTGGGCTCCTCGTGGTAATTGTGGTGCGCCATGTTCACCAGCTTCTCGGTGTGGAAGATGCCCGGCTGCCAGAAGTCCGGCGAGTTCACCGCCAGCGCATCGCCCTTGATCATCTGCGGACGGAACAGCATGATCCATGCGCAATCTCGCGGATTTGGGCCCTGACCGGGAAAGCTGCCGTCGCCGGTGAACAGGGATAGGTCCTTGGTTACGTTGACATGAATGGAGCCGTCGTCGCGCTGGATATGGTAAGCAATGCGCTCGCCGGTTTTCACGTTGTAACCCGCCACAAACCCTGAGTCGGCGTTCCGGGGAAAGTCCCACTGGTACCAGATCGTCTCCCCGTCAGGCCCCCAGAACTCGTGGCCCCAGATCTCCATGTACATAGTGCGTTTGTGGATCAGGGTGTTGTGGGTACCGTCCGTATGGATCATCCAGACGCGGTCGACATCCTGCCAAATGCCCTCGTGGCAGTACATCAGCAGCGTCGGATCGGTGGGCGAGAACAGCAGGTGATTCACCCAGTCCGTGGAATGCAGCAGCGGCTTGACGTCCCCAGCTTTGGCGCCATTCGGCCCCGGCTCCAGGCGCATCGTGAACAGCACCAGCGGCAGCTTCGCGGCCAGCCGTGCCACCATCATCGCGCTCTTGTTGGGCGGCTGATAGTGCGGCCCCTGGGCTGCGCTTCCCACCCGGTTGTCCGGATTCCCCGCCGCCCCAGCTGCTGCACCGGCAGGCCGCGCCGGCAGGTTGGAGCCGTACTGCTTGCCCGTATCGTCGCCTTCAACATACGTGCCGGCAATCAGCGTCTCGTCCGCATTCACGCTCACCACCGACCAGCCCGAGGTGTTCGCCGGATGCGGCACCACCGCCAGCTTGCGTACCGCGCCCGTGTTGGTGTCTGCCTTGTAAACCGACGTCACCTTGTTGGCGTCGGTGCTGGTGTAGAAGACGCTATTGGTCTTGTGCCCAGCCACCAGGATATGGACGGTCCCAGGAACCGGCCCAGTCGCGCCCGGCGTGGCGGGTGGATTCGCCACCAACAGCTTGGTCTGCCGCGTCGCCAGGTCCAGCACGTGGATCCCGTCCGGCGCCGAGTAGATCATCTGCTTGTCATCCGGTGTAAAGCCATTGATGTTGAAGTAGAACGCGCCCGAGTTCGGCTCGTCGCTCAGCCGCCACACCCGATGGCCGGTGTCTTTATCTACCCACGTCTTTGGCGGCATGGGGTCGCCAGGTTTAGTCTGCGCCAGGCAGGCCATAGGCAGCAGAATGAGGGCGAGGGCAGCAACGGCATTCGGGCGCATAGAAATTTCTCCTTTAGAGCTTCATTCGCCAGGCACAGACGAGCCGGAAGTGCCGCCCTGCGAATCGCAGAAGAGTTATACACCGCCCAGCGTTCAACATGGAAACGATACCCACAGAGGAATTGATCCAAGGGGGGTACCCACGACCAATGGCGAACCAGGCAGGATCGTCTACAATCTGCTGACTAGCCAATCCGCTCCGTCTAACCCCTGGGAATCCAGCCCGTGAACCGCCGCGATCTGCTCAAACTCGCTCCCTTCACCCTCGCCGCCGCAGCCACGCGCAATGCCGCCGCCCAGATGGTGATGCTCCCCAGTCCCGCCCCCACCCCGGCTGCCAGCCAACCGCCAGCGCCGCCCGTCGGCTCGGATTCCGACACTATCAACATCCGCATCGCGCCAGTCACCGTTGAGCTCGCCCCCGACCGCATCCTCTCAACCATCGGCTACAACGGCATATCGCCCGGCCCCGTCCTGCGCCTGAAGGAAGGCAAGCCGGTCGCCGTCAACATCGTCAACGAAACCGACATCCCCGAGCAACTCCACTGGCACGGCTTCCTCATCCCCACCGACGTCGACGGCGCCGAGGAAGAAGGCACGCCCTTCATCCCGCCGCATGGCAGCCGGCGCTACACCCTCACGCCCACCCCCTCTGGCTCGCGCTGGTACCACTCCCACGCCATGGCCATGTCCGATCTGCATCGCGGCACCTTCACCGGCCAATTCGGCCAGGTCTACATCGAACCCGCCAACAACCCCGGCGCGTACGACCAGGAGCTCTTCCTCGCCCTGCGCGACTGGGAGCCCTTCTTCTCCAACCAGATGGTCGACATGGACGACGACGACGACCCCAACGCGCCCCAGCCCGAGCGTCCCGCCATCCTCAGCAGCGCGCCCAATGGCCTCGAGGTCACCTCGACCACCTACTCCATCAACGACAAGTCCCTCGGAGCCGGCGAACCGATCCGCGTCTCCGCAGGCCAACGCATTCTCTTTCACTTCCTCAACGCCAGCGCAATTGAGAACCGCCGCATCTACCTCGGCGGCCACAAGTTCCAGATCATCGCCCTCGACGGCAATCCCGTCCCCAATTCAGCCCTGGTCGAGACCCTCTTCCTCGGCGTGGGCGAACGCGTCTGCGCCCTCGTTGAGATGAACAATCCCGGCAACTGGATCCTCGGCGAACCGCTCGACCTCGTCCGCAACGCCGGTCTTGGCGTCCTGGTCGAGTACGCCAACCAGCACAAGCAGCCGCAGTGGATCAAGCCCGCCTCACTCCACTGGGATTACACCCTCTTCGGCCATCCCGTCGCCGGCGCCGCCGCAGCCCCCGCCGTCAATCGCGCCGGCATGTTCGGTCCGCCCGCCGCGCCGACAACAGACACTTCGCCGCAGTCGCCATCCGGCGCTCAGAACATCGACATGATCTTCGAGAAGATTCGCGGCGGTCCGGGAAAATTCAACACCTTTACCGTCAACGGCAAGCCCTACCCGCACGACAACGAATTCGTCCTGCACGAAGGCCAGCGCTACCGCCTCACCTTCCGCAACCGCACCGACGACGCCCACCCGCTGCACATGCACCGCCATCAATGGGAGCTGGTCGACTTCAACGGCAAACCCACCTCCGGCCTCATCAAGGACACCGTCGTCGTCCCCTTCTATGGCCGCGCCGCCGTTGAGTTCACCGCCAACCAGCCCGGCCTCACCCTCTTCCACTGCCACATGCAGGCGCACATGGACTACGGCTTCAAAGCACTCTTCCGCTACGCCTGATGGCGGACAGCGCAACCGCCGGTCGTGCATACTGGTTGTGCGGTAAACACCGGCATTGTGTCGTAGAGCACACGCCCATGGATCGCCTGCTTTTACAATTGGATTGCGCCGGACGCAATGACCCGGCAATCCTCGATTCTGGATCGGAGTCCATGGACCTGGACCAGGAGCTTCAACAAAAATTCGAAGCACTCCGCGAGTCGCTCGGTTCGCTCGATTCTCTCTTGGTCGCCTACTCCGGCGGGACCGACTCGGCCTTCCTCGCCTACGTCGCCCATCAAGTCCTCGGCGAGCGCATGATCGCGGTCATCGCCGACTCGCCCTCCCTGCCCCGCCGAGAGCTGGCCGCCGCCCTCGACTTCGCCTCGCAGCATGGCATCCCCACTCACATCCTGCAGACCCGCGAGCTCGACGACCCCAACTACGCCCGCAACGACCACAACCGCTGCTTCCACTGCAAGGACGAGCTGTTCACCCAGATGGAGGCCACGCGGCTCCAACTTGGCTTCGCTCATCTCGCCTACGGCATGAACCTCGACGACCGCAGCGACATTCGCCCAGGGCAAAAGGCCGCCGCACTGCACGGCGCGCTTGCGCCCCTGGCCGAGGCCAGTCTCACCAAGCAGGAGATCCGCACCCTCGCCCGCCAGGCTGGCCTCACCCTCGCCGACAAGCCCGCCAGCGCCTGCCTCTCCTCGCGTATCGAATACGGCCGCGCCGTAACTCCGGAGAACCTGGCGCAGGTGGAACGCGCTGAAGATGCGCTGCACGCCCTCGGCTTCCCTCATGTCCGCGTCCGCCACCACGGCGAGCTCGCACGCATCGAGATCGCGCGCCAGGACCTGCCCCGCGCCCTCGACCTCGCGATGCTCGATCGCATCACCTCGGAGCTGCGTCCGCTCGGCTTCGCCTACATCACGCTCGACACCCAAGGCTATCGCACCGGCTCCATGAACGATGTGCTCCCCGTCTCCGCCATCGCCTCCGCTCGTTAGCCCAGTGCCCGAAAGACTCTTATGCGTATCGCTTATCTTGACTGCTTCGCCGGGATCGCTGGCGACATGTTCCTCGGGGCCTTGATCGACGCCGGAGTCCCGCCGCAGGTGCTTTACGACGCTACCGCCGCGCTCAACATCGGCGCAAGCCTCAAGGTGGAGAAGGTCGACCGCAGCGGAATCTTCTGCACCAAGGTTCATGTGCTCGTGGACGGCCGTCTCGCCGAAGAGCCGTTGCCCCAACAGCAGCAAGACGCCGAGCCCCTAGCCCGGCATCCAGAGACCCAGCACCAGCACAAGACCGGCCACGACCATAGTCATGACCATGATCACGTCCACGACCACGGCCACACCCACGATCATTCCCACACAGATGTCCCCGCACACTCCCACGAACCGCATACCCACGATCATCCTCACACCCACGGACGTTCGCTGACCGCCATCCGGGCCCTGATCCAGGCAGCAAAGCTCGACGAGCCGGTCAAGCAGACGGCCATCCTCGCCTTCGAGCTGCTCGGCCACTCCGAGGCGAAGATCCATAACGTCCCCATCGACGACATCCACTTCCACGAGGTGGGCGCGGTAGATGCCATCGTCGATATCGTCGCCGCCAGCGCGGGCATTCATCATCTCAACGTCGGCGCCTGGCACTGTTCTCCCATCAACGTCGGCGGCGGCACCGTCGTCTGCGCGCATGGCACCTTCCCTGTGCCCGCGCCCGCCACTGCGGACCTGCTGCGCGGGCTGCCCACCTACTCCGCCCACGTCCAGATGGAGCTGGTCACCCCCACGGGGGCCGCGGTGCTGCGCGCGCTCTCGCCCAGCTTCGGCCCTCAGCCCGCCATGCGTGTCGACCACATCGGCTACGGTGCAGGCACACGCAACTCGAAGGGCTTCCCCAATGTGCTGCGCTTGAGCATCGGCGAGTCAGAAGGCCTAGTTGCCCGCCGCTCGCACAGCGACACCGCCGGTCTGGTCACCGTGCTGGAGACCGCGCTTGACGATCTCTCGCCGCAGGTCGTGGCCTACGTCGCCGAATCCGCGCTGGCGAAGGGCGCGCTCGATGTAATGCTGACCCCCGTCATCATGAAGAAGGGCCGTCCCGGCACCCTGCTGACCATCCTGTGCAACCCATCCGACGGGCCCGCGTTGGAGCGCCTCATCCTCAGCGAGACCAGTACTCTGGGCGTGCGCATCCGCCAGGACCGCCGATCCTGCCTGGACCGCAGCCACTCCACCGTCTCCACGCCCTACGGCGACATTCGCATCAAGATTGGCTCGCTCTCCGGCCAGATGCTGAATGCCGCACCAGAGTTTGAGGACTGCCGTGCCGCCGCCGCCAAGCATCAGACTCCAGTGAAGCAGGTGCAGCAGGCTGCCATCGCCGCATACTTCCAACAGCGCCCCGTGGACCGGGATCCGTCATGACACCCGACGCGCTTCTGCGACTGCTCGCCGAGGTCGAACGCGGCTCGATCACCCCCGAGGCCGCCGCCGGACGGCTCGCGTCCCTCCCCTTTGAGGACCTCGGCCACTCCCGCGTCGACCATCACCGCAGTCTCCGCGCCGGACTTCCCGAGGTCATCTTCGCCTCCGGCAAGACGCCCGAGCAGACCGTCGCAATCTTCTCCTCGCTCGCCGCCGACGGCGTGGACGTACTCGCCACGCGCGCCCAACCCCCCACTGCCCAGGCCGTGCTCGAACGCCATCCCGGCGCAATCCACAATCCGGTTGCCCGCACCATTACGCTGCGCCAGTCACCCGCCGCGGTGGCCCGGGGTCACATCGCCGTCGTCTGCGCCGGCACCAGCGACATTCCCATCGCGGAAGAGGCCGCTGTCACCGCGGAGACCTTTGGCGCCCGCGTCACCCGCCTCTACGACGTCGGCGTCGCCGGCCTGCACCGCCTGCTCGCCGTCCGCGACGACCTCAAGCCGGTCCACGTCATCATCGTCTGCGCGGGCATGGAGGGCGCCTTGCCCTCGGTGGTCGGAGGCCTGGTCTCGGTGCCCGTCATCGCGGTTCCCACCTCGGTCGGCTACGGCGCTTCGTTCGCCGGCGCGACCGCCCTGCTGGGCATGCTCAACTCCTGCAGCCCCAATGTCACCGTGGTCAACATCGACAACGGCTTCGGCGCCGCCTACACCGCCGTGCTCATCGCGCGCGCCTCCTCCCAATCTCACGGTTCCTGACCCGGTCCGGACTCCATCCCTTTGTTCAGGGTGCGGTCTTGCATTTACTCTCTTCTGAGGCGAACCCGCCGCATTCGATGCGGACGCTTCACCCAGCCCTGCTCCCCATGCGCCCATCCGACCTCGCCAAGCCTGTCCGCGCACTTTCGATCGAACGATGGCCCTGGCCGGTGCGCGCCCTCGCGGGATGTTGTGCCGCCGGCGTGGCGGTAAGCCTGACCTACTGGATCAGACCATTCCAGGCCTTCCCGCTTCTGCTGGCATTCCCCACCGTCGTTCTTAGCGCGTGGTATTTGGGAATGTGGGGCGGCGTATTCTGCGCAATCACCGATGCCATTTTGGTCGATGCGTTCCTCACCAAGACCCAGTTCCGCTTCTCAGTCGGCTTCGTGCGCGAGGAGATTCGCCTCACCGTGTTCCTGCTGGTGTCCATCCTGCTCGGATGGACCATCCGCAGACTGGCCCGGCAGCGCTCGCAACTGCTGACTCAGGAGTTGGAACAGAGTCTTCTCCTGGCCAACGCCGAACGCCAGCTCGCCGAAGAGCGCGCCAGCGCCAGTGAAGCCCTGCGCGAGAGGGAAGATGTACTCCAGTTGGCCCTGCGCATCAACGGCATGGGTCTCTGGGCTTGGGACCAGCAGCAGGGGACCGTCCAATGCTCCGACGAAATGTACAGCATGTACGGCCGGCAGCCGGGATCGGTCGGGCCATCCGCGGAAGAATGGCTGCATTGCATCCTCCCCGAAGATCTGCCCGCCGTCACTCAGGCTCTGACCCGGACCCAGGATGACAAATCGGAGTTCCAGGTCCAGTATCGTGTCCCCTGGCCGGATGGTTCGATGCACTGGATCGAAACCCGGGGCCGGTACCAGCGCGATAGCCAGGGACGGCCTGCGCGTCTGGTGGGCGTGTCGGCCGACATCACCGGGCGCAAGCACTCCGAAGAGGCCATGCTGCGCGCGGAGAAACTGGCCGTCGCCGGAAGGCTCGCCGCCTCCGTCGCCCACGAGATCAACAACCCGTTGGAGGCGGTCGCCAACCTGCTCTACCTCATCGTCCACGCCGACACTCTGGAGTCCGCACAGTCGGATGCGCAGCAGGCGCTTGACGAACTGATGCGCGTTTCCCTCATCACCCAGCAGACGCTGAAGTTCCACCGTCAGCCCGGAACCCCCAGGCTCACCCGGCTGTCGGAGATCGTCCAGACCGTGCTGGCGCTCTTTCGCGCCAGGCTGCGCTCGGCCCAGATCGAAGTGGAGGTCCTTGCAGAGCATGAAGTGCCCATTGCCTGCATGCCGGGCGAGGTGCAGCAGATCTTCGCCAATCTTATCTCCAATGCCATCGACGCCATGCCGCACGGCGGGCGCCTGCTCATTCGCCTGCGCCCGTCCCTCGACTGGCGCGATTACGAGACCGCCGGCATCCGCATCACCCTCTGCGATACCGGCGTGGGCATGGACCGCGCCACCATGCAGCGACTCTTCGAACCCTTCTTCACCACCAAGACCGAGACCGGGACCGGCCTTGGCATGTGGGTCGTCGCCCAGCTGGTGGACCGCCACCACGGGCAGATCCGGATCTGGAGCACGCAGCGCGAGGGGGCCAGCGCAACAGCAATCTCGCTCTTTCTGCCCCTGGGAGATGCCCCCGCAAACGGCGGCGCCCGCGCGCATAGTTCCTGAAGCCTACCTCTCCGCGACCGCCAGCCCGTCCTGCCGAGCCTGCGCCATGCGCTGGTTCAGCCATGCCAGCCACGCATCCAGCCCACCCTTCGTGGTCGACGAGGCGCGCACGATCTCGATCCCCGGATGTACCCGCCGCGCGTTTGCCTCGGCAACCTCCGCATCGAACGGCACATAGGGCAGCAGATCCACCTTGGTCAGAACGAACAGATCCGACTTGAAGAAGATCGAAGGATACTTCAGCGGCTTGTCCTCGCCCTCGGTCACGCTCAGCAGCACGATCTTCGACGCTTCGCCCAGATCGTAGCTCGATGGGCAGACCAGGTTGCCCACGTTCTCAATGAACAGCAGGTCGATGTCATCCAGATTCCAAGCCGCCAGATGCTTCTCGATCATGCGGCCATCGAGATGGCAGGTCCCGCCGGTGGTGATCTGCTGCACCGGAAATCCGTATTGCGCCAGCCGCCGCGCATCGTTGTCGGTCTGGATGTCTCCGGTCAGCACGCATACCCGGGTGGACGGATCGAAGCTGGACAGTGTGCGCTCCAGCAGCGCCGTCTTGCCCGAGCCCGGCCCGCTGATCAGGTTCAGGCAGAGTACGCCATGCTCCTTGAACCGCTCCCGCAACGACTCCGCGACGATCTGGTTCTCATTCAGTACTTTGGACTTCAAGGGCAGCCGTTCCATCCGTCTCAACCTCCAGATAATCGAAATCCAGCTCATCTCCGCTAATCATGCGGGTGTTGCCGCCCGCACACGCCGGACAGCTTGCGTTGTATTCGATCACGGCAAACTCGTTCCCGCAATCCTTGCAGATGCGGCGCTGCGCACAGACCCGCGCATCCAGCGCCAGGCCCTCCCACTCCGTACCCCGCAGCACGGCCTCGAAACAGAAGCTCAGCGAATCCACATCCACCGCCGCCAACTCGCCAATGCGCAGGCCGACCCGGGTTGGCCGCGCCCCCGGACGGCCCGCCAACTCCTTAAGCACCGCCTCCAGGATCGATTCCGCAATGGAAAGTTCATGCACGACGTGTCATCGCTCCTCTAAGAGTATTCTGCCGGCCATCCGCAACCTTGATAGTAGTGGACAGCAACAGCTTTGGCGCGATCTTGCCCCTCAGCCGCCTCCTGTGATAACCATCACCGACCGTCGTGTGCGCGCAGCGATACAAGTACAACGGTTCGAAGAACCCCACAGGCCTCGGACGCGAATGCGGTCGAGCGCCGCAAGTCAGGTACCTGTCCACGGAGCAACCCCAACGCAGGAGGAAACTTGCAAGCCTACCCGATGCCGCCGCTTCCTTCCGACGACAAACGCTGGAAGATCGTAAACGGGACGATGAGGCGCCATGGCTACGCCCGCAACGCCCTGATCGAGACCCTCCATACCGCCCAGGCCTCGTTTGGCTTTCTGGATGAAGTAGCAATCCGTTTCATCGCCAAGTCGTTGCATGTGCCCCTGAGCCAGGCCTACGGAGTCGTCACCTTCTACCACCACTTCAGCCTGAAGCCGGCGGGCAAGCACACCTGCACCATCTGCCTGGGGACCGCCTGCTACATCAAGGGAGCGGACAAGCTGCTGGCGGAGGCGCAAAAACATCTGCACATCAAGCCAGGCGAGACTACCCCGGATAACAACATCTCGCTGATGACGGCCCGTTGCGTGGGTGCATGCGGACGCGCGCCGGTGGTCCTTGAAGACAATGAACTGGTGGGCCTGATGCAGCCCCCACTCCTGGTGCAGAAGTTGGAAGGCTGGGAAGCCAATGACTAGCGAAGAACTGCAGCAGATTGCCGAAACCAACGTCGCCGAACGCAAAGAGTACGACTACGAGCTGAACGTATGCATGGCGCTCGGCTGCATGTCCCAGCACAGCGACCGGATCAAGGCGGCCCTGGGCGAGGAGGTCGCCCGGACCGGCAAGCGTTGCCATGTGCGCCAGACCGGCTGCCTCGGGCCCTGTGCGGCCGGCCCCCTGGTCCAGGTGGGCCCAACCGGCCCCTTGTACGGAGGCGTGCAGGAGGCGGATGCCGAAGCCATTGTCGAAAGCCTCGGCAATCGGCCGGTCGGGCGTCTCGAGACCCATCTGGAAAAATATTTTGAGGGCCAGCATCCGATCGTGCTGGAAAACTCCGGCCAGATCGATCCCGAAAAGATCGACGAATTCATCGGCCGGGGCGGTTACCAGGCCCTGATGCATGTGCTGACCCAGCTGGATCCGCAGGCGGTGATCGAGCAGATCTCCCGCAGCGGACTGCGCGGGCGCGGCGGCGGCGGCTATCCCACCGGCCTCAAATGGGGCACGGTGGCCAAGGCAGTCGGCGCGCAGAAGTACGTCATCTGCAATGGCGACGAGGGCGACCCCGGGGCGTTCATGGACCGCAGTGTGCTCGAGAGCAATCCGCAGCGCGTGATTGAGGGCATGGCCATCGCCGCCTACGCGGTCGGCGCTACCAAAGGCTACGTCTACGTCCGCGCCGAGTATCCCCTGGCCATCAGCCGGCTCACCGTCTCGCTGCGCGAGGCGCGCCGCCGCGGATTCCTGGGCAGCAACATCTGCGGCACCACCTTCGCCTTCGACATCGAGATTCGTATTGGCGCCGGCGCCTTCGTCTGCGGCGAAGAGACTGCGCTGATCGCCTCCATCGAGGGCATGCGCGGTCAGCCCCGCCCGCGCCCGCCTTATCCCGCAGTCTCCGGCCTGTGGGACTCGCCCACCCTCATCAACAACGTCGAGACCTTCGCCAACGTGCCTCCCATCATCCGCAAGGGACCGGAGTGGTACTCGAGCATTGGCACCGCCAAGAGCAAGGGCACCAAGGTCTTTGCCCTCACCGGCAAGATCACCCACACCGGCCTCATCGAAGTCCCCATGGGGATGACACTGCGCGAGATTATCTTCGAGATCGGCGGTGGCATTCCCGGCGGCCACAAATTCAAGGCCGTCCAAACCGGAGGCCCCTCGGGAGGCTGCATCCCTGAGCAGCATCTCGATCTGCCGGTAAGCTACGAGGCCCTCATCGGCGCAGGCTCGATGATGGGTTCCGGCGGCATGATCGTTATGGACGACACCTCCTGCATGGTCAACGTGGCCCGCTTCTTCATGGAGTTCTGCATGTCGGAGTCCTGCGGCAAGTGCATCCCCTGCCGCACCGGCACCGCGCAGATGTACAACCTGCTGACCAAGATCTGCGATGGTGAAGCCACTCATGCCGACCTCGATCTGCTGGTCGATCTCTGCGACGTCGTCAAAAACACCAGCCTCTGCGGCCTGGGCATGACCGCGCCCAACCCGGTGCTGAGCACGCTGCGCTACTTCAAGGACGAGTATCTGGAGCACATCGAGAACAAACGCTGTCCCGCCGGCGTCTGCGCCTGCCACGGCAAAACAGCAGCCCATGAAGAGATGACAGCATGAGCCCCGCGGTAGATGTAAAAACCCTCATCATCGACGGTGTCGACCTAAGCGCCCGCGCCGACCAGACCGTGCTTGAGGTGGCGCGCGAGAACAACATCTTCATCCCTACGCTCTGCCACCTGGATGGCCTGTCGGATGTCGGCGCCTGCCGGCTCTGCCTGGTGGAGCTGAAGAACTCGCCCAAGCTTTTTCCTGCCTGCGTCCTGAAGGTGGAGGAGGGCATGGAGGTGATCACCAAGTCCGATCGCCTGCTGCACTATCGCCAGACCATTCTCGAACTCCTCTTCGCCGAGCGCAATCACGTCTGCTCGGTCTGCGTGGTCAATAACCACTGCGAGCTGCAGTCGATTGCCCAGACCGAGGGGGTCACCCACGTGCGCCTTCCCTACCGCAGTCCCAAACTGCCGGTCGACGCCTCGCACGAGCGCTTTGTGGCCGACCAGAACCGCTGCATTCTTTGCACCCGCTGCGTGCGCGTCTGCGACGAGATCGAGGGCGCCCACGTGTGGGACGTGATGGGTCGCGGCATCGATTCCATGGTCATCACCGACCTCATGCAGCCGTGGGGCGAGTCCACCTGCACCCGTTGCGGCAAATGCGTCAACGTGTGCCCAACCGGGGCCCTCTTCGACAAGGGCAAAGTCGGATCGTCCCATCCCAAGTATCCCGACTTTGTGCCCTACCTCAACATGATGCGAGAAGGACGATGAATAAGATCAAATTGGCAACGGTCTGGCTGGACGGGTGCTCGGGATGCCACATGTCCTTCCTCGACATGGACGAACGGCTGCTCGAGCTCTCGACCCAGTTCGACCTGGTCTACAGCCCGCTGGTCGACTTCAAGGTCTATCCGGAGAAGGTGGATGTGGCCCTGGTTGAGGGCGCGGTTAGCAGTGTCGAGGATGAACACAAGGTCCGGCACATCCGCGCGCGCACCACCCTGCTGGTCGCGATGGGAGACTGCGCGGTCACCGGCAATGTTCCTGCAATGCGCAATCCTTTCGGCCCGCTGCCTATCCTCGACCGCGCCTACCATCAGAATGCTTGCGCTCAGCAACAGACGCCGTGCAGCATTGTGCCCGCGCTCCTGGAAAAAGTCCGCCCCGTGCACGAGCTGGTGGAAGTGGATCTGTTCCTGCCCGGATGTCCCCCGTCGGCGGACACCTTCTTCTCGGTGCTGACCGACCTTCTGGCCGGCACCGTACCGAACGTCTCCAGTTTGACCCGCTTTGGCGTGTAGGAGAGAGCATCAATGTCGCAGACCATCACCATCGACCCGGTGACCCGGCTTGAGGGCCACGGCAGGATCACGCTCAAGACCAACGGCCACGGCGAAATCAGCGAAGCCTGCTTCAGCGTGACTCAAGTCCGCGGCTTCGAAAAGTTCTCGGAGGGCAGGCCCTACTACGAGATGCCCAGCTTGATGGCGCGCATCTGCGGCATCTGCCCAGTCAGCCATCTGCTCGCCTCCGCCAAGGCCTGCGAAGCCATCATGGCGGTGGAGATTCCGCCCACCGCCGCCAAGTTACGCCGCGCGCTGAACCTCGCCCAGAGCATTCAGTCGCACGCGCTCAGCTTTTTCTACCTGGCTTCGCCCGACCTGCTGCTGGGCATGGATGCCGACCCCGCCGACCGCAACATCTTCGGCGTGGCCAAGGCGCATCCTGAGCTTGGACGCGCAGGCGTAGGTCTGCGCCGCTTCGGTCAGCACATGATCGAATTGCTGGGGCGCAAGCGCATTCACCCCGGCTGGGTGGTGCCCGGCGGCGTCACCGAGCCGCTCGATGCGGCCAAGCGCGATGAGATTCTTGCGCTCGTCCCCGACGCCTACGCCAACATCAAACTGGCGCTGACGGCATACAAGCAGATTGCCAGCCGCTTTCAGGATGAGATTGAGAGCTTCGCCAACTTCCCCGGCCCCTTCATGGGCATGGTCGCCGACAACGACGGCCTTGAGTTCACCGATGGCAAACTGCGCATGATCGACGCCAAGGGCATCGTCCTGATGGACAACCTTGAAGCCGCGCGCTTCGACGAAGCCATCGGCGAGGCAGTCGAGCCGTTTTCCTACATGAAGTTTCCCTACTACAAACCCATGGGTTACCCCGCCGGCTCCTATCGCGTCGGACCTCTGGCCCGCCTGAACATAGCCAGCCACGCCGGCACTCCGCTGGCCGACGCCGAATTGCTGGAGTTCAAGAAGCTCTCCAACGGCCCGGTCCTTGGCTCGTTCCACTACCATCACGCGCGCCTGATCGAAATCCTCCATGGCATCGAAGTCATTGAGCAGTTGTTCTCAGAGAGCAGCATCCTCGACAAGCACGTGCGCGCGACCGCGGGCGTCAATCGGCAGGAGGGCGCGGGCATCGCAGAGGCGCCGCGCGGCACCCTGATGCACCACTACAAGGTGGACAGCAACGGCCTGATGACCTGGGCCAACCTGGTCATCGCCACCGGCCAGAACAACAACGCCATGAACAAAGGCGTACTCCAGGTGGCCCAGCGCTACGTCAAGGCGGACAAGCTCACCGAGGGTATGTTGAACCGCGTCGAGGCCGTCATCCGCACCTTCGATCCCTGCCTCAGCTGCGCCACCCACGCCTTCGGCCAGATGCCGCTCGTCATCGAACTGCTCGCTCCCGACGGCTCCATCCTCGACCAGGTCTCCAGAGTCTGATGGCAACACCTGTGTTCTCCGCCAATCACATGGCTCACTCAGCAAAGCACCCGCGCACCCTGCTGCTGGCCTGCGGCAACACCCTCCGCGGCGACGATGGCGTTGGCTGGCGCATCGCCTGCGCATTGGAGCAGCAGCCCTGCAATGGCCTCACTGTACTGTTCACCCAGCAACTGCTTCCGGAGTTCGCCCAGGCCGTCAGCAGGGCCGATACCGTGATCTTCATCGATTGCTCCGCCGACACCGCAGCCGGCACCGTCTCAACCACACCCATCGAACCAGCGAAGGACCTTCCCCGCATCCTCACCCATCATCTCGATCCTGCATCGCTGCTCAGGCTCTCGCTGGACCTCTACGCCCACGCGCCCGCCCGCGCCCTTGCAGTCACCGTCGGTGGCGAGTCGTTCGCCTTGACCGATCATCTGAGCAAGACCGTCCAGGCCGCCGTGCCCACAGCGCTCCAGGCAGTCCGTAATGCCCTGCAGATGGTCCGTGCCCAGGTCCACTAGACCTTGGTGGAATTTAGACTGGTGTGGACGAGGAACACCTCTACATGCCTCCCGCCAAGCCGACGGACCCCCGCAGCTCGCCTCCATCCCGCCAGATCTCGCCGCAACCACCCCCCGAAGTCGTCGACCCCATCTGGCTGCTCAAAGCCCTTGCCCTTACCGTCGTTGCCGCACTTGTCTGCGCCTGGCTCACCGCATGTTGGCTGGTCTACCAGGGCGAGTGGCAGCTCGTCCTGCACCCAAACCGCACCGTCGACCGGACCCCAGCAAGCGCCGACCTGGCCTTCGACGAGATTCGCTTCGGCGCCTCTGAAACCGGCCAGCCGCGCCTCACCGGCTGGTGGATCCCGGCCCAGGACCCTCCCGCACCCAACGCCCAACCCAGCCCCCAGCCAATACCCATTCCAATTCCAATTCCGAAGTACGCCGCCTACACCATCCTCTATCTCCACGACGGCTCAGGCTCGCTCTCCAACACGGTTCCGATGCTGGCGAGGCTGCACCGCGCCGGCCTTAACGTCTTCGCCTTCGACTACCGCGGCTTCGGCACCAGTGACGCCTCCGCCCATCCGAGCGAAGCTCGAATGGCCCAGGACGCGGCTGCCGCGCTCGACTACCTCACCGCAACCCGCCACATTCCAACCCGCAACGTCGTTCCCTACGGAGTGGGTCTGGGAGCAACGCTCGCCGCCAATCTCGCCCACAACCACCCCGACCTACCTGCCATCATCATCGACAATCCCGACCCCGACCCCGCATCGACGGCCGCCTCCGCACACCCATCCCGGATCATCCCGGTGAGGCTGCTCTTCGGTGACGGCTTCGATATCGCCGCGCAGCTGGCGACCCTTGCAACTCCCAAACTTCTCATCGCCGGCGGTCCCAACCCCCACAACCTGGGCCAGATGCAGTCCCTATTCCAGCATGCCGCCAGCCCGAGCTACACCGTCACCCTCCCGTCAGGCTACGATGCCGGCTACCAGCTCGCACTCGACCGCTTCCTGGATCAATACATACCCTCCCACTAATCCCCGCTTGTTTAGCTCGCTGACTTGCGGCCTTCCTCAGGTGACTTGCAGCCTTCCTTAAGGAGTGAAGGCCCCCGGTGGTCTGGGGGCCTTACGTATAGGTGGGGAGGGGTCGTGCGGATTGGGGAAGCCAGGCCCGAGGGAACGACTGGCCCGACATTTATTAGTTGGTACATTCGATAAGACGCCAATGGCAAGAAAAAGTTGTAAGAATTATCCCGCAAAATGTATTTAAATTTTGGATTGAATCCCAAAAACGGAATCATCCCACCCTGGACTGGCCCCCCACAAAAGGTGGATTGACTGATTCTATTGGCCTTATACAAATAGCCGTTAATCAACGCGTTAACTTGCAGTCGCAGATCCCCTTCCGCTGGGCTGTATAGAACTCAGTGAAGGGCCCACGATTTCCACAGACCGGGTCTAAATGGACGCAGTCAACGTCCATGGCTTATCGTGATTACGTCGCGTTGCCCACGTGCGGGTAAATCCTCCACTCTTCCTTTCCGAAAGGCATCCTGCCCTATGTCATCCCGTAAAGTAACTCGCCGCGAGTTTGTTGGAACCTCCACTTTTCTGGCATTGGGATTGCCCGTCGTGCTCGGCCGTACCTATCCAGCCTTCGCCGCACCTGCTCCGGCCACCTATGCTCCGCCCAAATCACCGCGTGCGACGCTGAACTTCAATTACGGTTGGAAGTTCATTCGCGAAGATGTCGCCGGCGCCGAAGCTCCCGCCTTCGAGGACGCCAAATGGGACACCATCTCCACCCCCCACAGCTTCAACGACGTGGACTCCTTCCGCAAAATCATCTCCCATGGCGGCGGAGACACGGGCACCTACAAGGGGCTCTCGTGGTATCGCAAACACTTCAAGCTCCCCGCCGCCCTCGCCGGCCAAAAGATCTTCATCGAGTTCGAGGGCATGCGTCAGGCCGGCGACATCTTCCTCAACGGCAAGCAGGTCGGCCTGTATGAGAACGGCATCACTGCCTACGGCATCGACATCACCGACGCCCTGCAATTCGGCGCCAAAGAGAATGTGCTCGCGGTCAAGGTAGACAACACCACCCGCTACCAGGAACGAGCCTTCTGCATCGCCAATCCCAAGAACGCCGACGGCTCGCCCTGCCAGCCCACTGGCTACGAATGGAACGCCAACGACTTCAACCCCGACCATGGCGGCATCAATCGCCATGTCTGGCTGCACGTCATGGGCAAGATCCACCAGACGCTGCCGCTCTACTATGGCCTGGAGAGCCAGGGCATCTACGTCCACTCCGACAACTTCGACTTCGCCAAGAAGTCCGCGGATGTCACCGTGGATGCGGAGGTGCATAACGCCTCCGGCGAGCGCGCCACTGTTGGCTTATCGGTCGCTATCGTCGACCATGAGGGACACCTCGCCGCCCAGTTCGACGGCGACCCCGTGGACATGGTCGACGGAGAGAAGAGCGTGCAGTCGGCGACGGGCAGCCTGAAGGACGCCCGCTTCTGGAGCACCGAAGATCCCTACATGTACGACGTCTACACCATCCTGAAAGTAGATGGGAAGGTGGTCGATGTCAATCGCCTGGAGACCGGCTTCCGCAAGGCCGAGTTCAAGGGAGGCGCCGGGAAGGGCGGCATTTACATCAACGACAAGTTCGTCTACCTCAAAGGCTTCTCCGAGCGCTCCACCGACGAATGGGCCGCCGTTGGCGCAGGCTATCCCGACTGGATGCACGACCTCACCGCCAACCTGATTCGCGAGTGCAATGGCAACTACATGCGCTGGATGCACATCTCGCCCACCAAAGTCGATGCGGACTCCTTCGCGCGCTATGGGATCATCCAGGCCTGCCCGGCCGGGGACAAAGAGCGCGACGTCCAGGGACGTCAGTGGGACCAGCGCGTCGAGGTGATGCGGGATTCCATCATCTACTTCCGCAACAATCCCAGCATTCTCTTCTGGGAGGCGGGCAACACCGTCGTGACCCCCGAGCAGATGCAGCAGATGGTCGATCTGCGCAAGCGGTGGGACCCCTACGGCCAGCGCGTGATCGGCACCCGCGGCGACTCCAACAACGCTGCCAACACCGCCACCACTCCTATCGCCGAGTACTACGGCGTGATGATGGCCCAGGACACCGGCGTAGAGAATCTGACCGCCGCCAACCCCATGTTCCGCGCCTACTCTGCCGAGCGCCGCGACCGCGCCCCCATCGTCGAGACCGAGGACTTCCGCAACGAAGGCGCGCGCCGCTTCTGGGACGATTACACTCCGCCCTTTTATAAGGCCAAGAAAGGCCCGAACGACACCTGGAAGAACGACGGCTTCCTGTACACCAATGAGAGCTTTGCGTTGGATGGCGTCAAGCAGTACTGGAAGTACTGGATCAACCGCATCTCCAACCCCGACCCCGCCCACGCCCGCTGGTCGGGCTACTGCTCCATCTACTTCACCGACGAGGACGCCGATGGACGCCAGGACTCGAGCGAGGTCTCCCGCGTGAGCGGCAAGGTGGACGCCATGCGCCTGCCCAAGCAGCTTTACTTCGCGCACCGCGTCATCCAGAACGAGCAGCCTGACCTGCACATCCTGGGTCACTGGACCTATCCCGCGACTCAGCCTGACGGAACCAAGACTGCGAAGACCATCTACGTCATCGCGAATACGGAGTCGGTCGAGCTCTTCCTCAATGGCAAGTCCATCGGAGTAAACTCCAAACCCGACAATCAGTGGATATTTGCCTTCCCCACCATCGAATTCGCTCCCGGCAGCCTGAAGGCCGTGGGCAAGAACGGCACGAAGGTGGCCGCGCAGATGGAGTTAACCACCGCCGGCCCGGCCGCGGCCCTCCGGCTCACTCCCATCCTCGGCCCGGGCGGGCTGCAAGCCAACGGCGAAGACGTTGCCCTGATCGACTTCGAGGTCGTCGACGCCAAAGGCCAGCGCTGTCCCACCGACTACGCCAGGGTCGACTTCACCTGCAGCGGGCCCGCCATCTGGCGCGGCGGCTACAACAGCGGCATCGTCGACTCCACCAACAACCTCTACCTCAACACCGAACTCGGCATCAACCGCGTCGCGGTGCGTTCCACCATGGCTGCGGGGACCATCACGGTGACCGCAAAGCGCGAGGGCCTGAAGTCGGCCGAGCTGCAGATCACGTCCAAACCCTCGGTCGTGACCGATGGCATCTCAACCTTCGTTCCGCCGCACCTGAAGGCGGCCGTCGGTGCGGCGCGCGATGCGTTTCCCCTGGACCCGGAGGGCAGCGCAATGGTGAACTACATGCGCGCCGCCGTTCGTGCCTGATGGCAATCAAACTCCAGGCACATCGCCAGCGCATCGTCCTCGGGATCGCGGTAGTAGCGCGGCCGCCGTCCCTTCTGGACAAAGCCTAGCTTGGTGTAGAGGGCGTTTGCGGCGACGCTGGAGGCGCGCACCTCCAGCACAACCTCGGTCGCGCCCTGCGCCCGGCACCAGTCGAACACCGCGCCACACAATGCCCGGCCAATCCCGGCGCGCCGGGCGGAATCTGCTACCACCACACTCTCCAGTTCGGCGATACGGACCTCGGAATCAGGATCGGGCGCGGGATGCATCAGCCCAACGGCGAAGCCAACCAGCGACTCACCAACCTGGGCTACGACCAAGCAGCGTCGTCGTCGGTTGGACGCAGATCCGTCGACGATAGCAGAGTACGCGGCGGGCGGCCAGTGCGGTGCACACTCCGTGGCGCGCTCAAGGGCAATAACCGCGTCGAGGTCGGATGCCGTGGCGTGGCGCAGGTGGACAGTCGAATCGCTCATCGAACGGCGCTAGCTGCAGGTTGCGGCTTGGCGAATATCTCGGCATCGGTGCGGCGCAGGTAGTTGGCGTCGAGCGTGGCCGGGTCGTCAAAGTCCCGTTGCCGAATGCGACGGAGCACAAGCGGCATCGCATCCTCGGCTAGCGGCTCGGGGAGAAGGCGCGGACTCAGAGCCAAGAGAGCCTCGACGACCACCGGCTCACACGCGACCACGGCATAGGCCTGTGCTGCATTCGAATCCAGCACGATGAGCAGTTCGTCGCGCGTCATCAATGATTCGCGTAGGCGATTTCCATCCATGTAACCGCCGACGTAGAACTCGCCCCGGCCGGCATCAAGCAGCGCATAGATCAGCGTGCCGGAGGGTGCTTCAGCGAGATGAGCAACCACCGCCAGGCGTGAGATGGCAACCAGCGGCAGGCCCAGCGCCTCGCATAGGCCTTTGGCCGCGCTCAAGCCCACGCGCACCCCTGTGAACGATCCCGGCCCATGCACCACGGCCACTGCGTCGAGCGATTGCAAGACGATGCCGCTGCTCGCGGTGAGGTCTCTGATCGCTGGCACCAGCCGCTCGGACGCAGTCCGGCCAGGCAGGGTCGCACTGGCGACGACCCTAGATTCTTCAGCCAGGGCCACGCTGCCGGTTGCACCGCACGTATCAATAAGCAATATCTTCATTGCAGCCTACACTCATTGTAGAAGTTCGCATCCGACCGGCTTCATGCGAAATTAAGCTGACGTCACTACCCTCTCACTGAACATGTTCGCGTGCAAACGCCAACGCAGCCTCACCCAGGAGAACTGAATTGCCAATCACTCGAAACTCCGTAAAGAATCTGGCCGCAGTGTTGGCGCTGGCGGCAGCGCCCTGCCTCGCCCAGACAAACTGGGGGGTCATCAAGACCTTCCCCATCGGTGGAGCGGGCAGTTGGGATTACGTCACGGTCGACGCCCCCAACCACCGCCTCTTCGTCACTCGCAGCACCCACACGCAGGCCATCGACACCGAGTCGGGCAAGGTCCTCGGCGACATCCCCGGCCAGGTGCGCTCCCACGGCGTCGCTATCGTGCCCAGACTTAACCGCGGCTTCATCACTGACGGCGGTGGCAGTGGCGCAATCGTCGTCTTCGACCTGCAGACCTATGGCGTTCTGGGCAAGCTGGCCGCCATGCCCGACGCCGACGGAATCATCTACGACGGCAAGCTCGACCGCGTCCTCTTCGTCTCCGGCGACGGCAACTCCCTGACCGCCTTCAGCCCCGATATTGACCCCAAATCCGGCAAGCTCGACCCTCCCATCCAGCTCGGCGGCGCGCCAGAGTTTCTCGCCTCCGACGGCTCCGGCAAGGTGTTCGTCAATATTGAGGATAAAGACGTCGTCGCGGTGGTCGATCTGAAGTCGCGCAGCGTGGTCTCGCGCTGGCCGGTCGCTCCCGCGGGCCACCCGGTTGGCCTAGCCATCGATCCCGCCAGCCACCGGCTCTTCATCGGCTGCCGCAACCCGCAAAGACTGGTCGTGATGAATGACGAAACCGGCAAGGTCGAGGCCGCGTTGCCCATCGGCGCAGGCGTGGACGCGACCGCCTTTGGCGCGAGCGAGGTCTTTGCCAGCGCCGGAGATAGCAACCTGACCGTCGCCAAGGAGGCCGCCGGCAAGTTCGACATCGTGCAGACGGTAAAGACTCCCTACGGCGCCCGCACCATGGGTATGGACACCCAGACCCACCGCCTCTACCTGCCCACCGCGGAGATGACGCCCGCCGCAGCCGGAGTGCGCCCCACGCCCAAGCCCGGCACCTTCATGATCGTAGTGGTCGGCCAGCAGTAAGCCCGCATCCAGGGGGAGTGCTCGGACCGGCGCTCCTCCGCCTCCCTTCGTTCAGCCCATGGCGCAAGACATAACTTCCCTGCTACGCGGTATGCTGGACAGCATCCTGCCGTAAGTGGAGAACAAGATCGTGCGTTTGACGAGAACCCTTTTAGCAACCATCATGCTTGGTGGCGCGACCCTGGCAAGTGCGCAGACTGCGACAGTGCCGCCGTCCCCTTCACAGAAGATGGCTGCCACCGTGCTGCAGCAGTGGCCGGTTGCGGACAATAAGAGCGTCTACGGCTACGAGCTGGGCTTCCTGCTGGACGGCATGGCCGCCGCGTGGCACACCACCGCCAACGGCGACGACTTCGCCTACATCAAAGCCACGGTGGATAAGTATGTAACCGCCGACGGAACAATAACAGGATACAAGGCCGACGCGCACACCCTCGACGATATTGAGATGGGCCGCGCCATCCTGCTGCTCTATCGCGTCACCCAGGACGCGCGCTACGCCAAGGCCGCCAAGTTTCTGCGCGACCAGCTCGCGATGCAGCCGCGCACGCCCAGCGGCGGCTACTGGCACAAGCAGATCTACCCCAACCAGATGTGGCTGGACGGCGCCTACATGGCCGAGCCCTTCCGCGCTGAGTACGCCGTCACCTTCCAGACGCCCGAAGACTTCGACGACATTGCGAAGCAGCTTCTCCTCATGGACCAGCACATGCGTGATCCAATAACCGGCCTGCTGAAGCACGGTTGGGACGAGTCGAAGCAGATGCCCTGGGCCGACAAAACCACCGGCCTGAGTCCCGAGGTATGGGGACGCGCGATGGGCTGGTACTGCATAGCGCTGGTTGATGTGCTGGATTGGTTTCCCAGGGACCATCCGCAGCGCGCCGCTCTGGTCGCCGCGCTCAACCGCACCATGGCCGCGGTGCTCAAAGTACAGGATGCGAAGACTGGGCTCTGGTGGCAGGTGATGGACCAAGCTCCGCACAACGGGCCGGCGATGGCGAAGCAGCCGGACGGGAGCATCCGCATCGGCGTCGAGCACTCCGCAAATGGAAACTATTCGGAGGCGTCCGCAAGCTGCATGTTCGTCTACGCTCTGGCTAAAGGAGTCCGCCTCGGGTACCTTCCGCAGACCGACGAAGCCGCTGCCAGACGCGCCTGGACGGGTATCCAAAAGCAGTTCATCACCACCAACCCCGACGGCACCCTCACCCTTCACGGCACCGTAAAAGTAGGTGGCCTCGGCGGCACGCCTTATCGCGCGGGCGACTTCAACTACTACATCCACGAGCCGGTCGTCGATCAGGATAAGAAGGGCGTGGGCGCATTCCTGCTCGCGGGCTCTGAGATGGACCAAGCCTCCCTTGTTGCCTCCAGTGGCACCCCGCCTGCACCAGACTCCTTCAACTCCAAACAGTACCAGAGCCGCGAACCGAGCTCCTCGGCCAGCAGAGTTACCGCGCTGGTCGATGCGTGGTTTAACTCGCAGACGCGCAAGAACGCCTTGGGCCAGACCGAGCTATTCCACTACAAGTGGGACGATGACTCGAACTCCGGCTACTCCTTCTTCGGCCGCGCCTTCCAGCGCTACGGCGTATCGCTGGCCACGCTGCCCACAGCGCCCACCACGCCCACGCTGGCCAAGGCACAGATATACGTCATCGCCAGCCCCGACATTCCCGCAAAGAATCCCAATCCGCATTACATGGACAAAGCCAGCGGCGATGCGATCGAGGCCTGGGTCAAGGCCGGCGGCGTGCTGCTGCTCTTCTCCAACGACCGCGACAATACCGAGTTCGAGCACTTCAACACACTCAGCGACCGCTTCGGCATCCACTTCAATCCGGTGCTCTCGCATCACGTCGTCGGCGACGACCACGCCTCCGGCGAAGTCGTGATTCCGCCCGGCACCGGCATCTTCGGCGCGGGTTTTACCGCTTACATGAAGGACACGAGCACCATCACTGTCAGCGGGCCAGCCAAAGCCGTCGTCACCGACCATGGCGACGTCATGATCGCCGTCGCCCATACCGGCAAAGGCGCCGTGCTGGGCGTGGTCGATCCCTGGTTTTACAACGAGTACGCCGACGGGCGCAAGATGGGCCAGTACCGCGGCTTTGAGGCCGCCCAGGACGTTGCCGCGTGGGCCGTCAGCCAGGCGCGGCACTAAGGCTCGCTGGTTCTATCCGTTTGGAAAGATGGTCCGCCGCAGCTCGCTCACCAATTCGCTAAGCCGCACCGCGTCGACCGTAGCGTAGTCCAGCAGCAGCTCAATCTGGCGTGCGATGCGGGTGCCCTCGTCATAGCCATACATGCCCAGCGAACCGGCGAGTTTGTGCGCGCAGTCGGCCGCGGCTTCACGTTGCTCTTCCATCAGCGTGCCCGCGGTCGCGGCCTCTGCGGCCCGGTCCAGCGTCTCCAGCCGCTCCTCCACCAGCGGGCGGATGCGCAGCCACATCGCTGCCAGCAGGGCTTCCGTCTTGTCGGCAGGGTCGCTCATGATGGGGATGCTCTAGTCCTTCCAGCCCAGCGCCTGCGAGATCTGCGCCGCCAGCGTCAGCGGGTCGAACGGCTTGAACAGCACGCCCGCCACGCCCAGCCCGGCGAAACGGCGCTGATCGACACCCTGCACCTTGGCGGTCAGCAGGAGCACCGGAATCCCCGCAATATCCGGGTTCTGCTGCATCTGGCGAAACGTGGTGGGCCCGTCCATGCCCGGCATCATCACGTCCATCAGGATGGCGTGCGGCCTGTGCTCGGGGTCGGAGGCGGCGCGGATGCCGGCCGCGCCGGAACTGGCGGTGATAATCTCCCATCCGGCGGTTGCTTCCAGGGAAAGCGCGGCTACTTCGCGGATGTCGTCTTCGTCGTCGATAATCAGGATAAGGCGCATTGCTGGTATGAGTCTCTCACGCGTGTACGGCCACTGGTGCCGCGACGGGGTTGCGCTGCTGGCGCACCATCGCCAGCGCGAGTGTCTCCACCTCGCTGGGCTGGGCCTTGGCTTTGGCGAGGAACCGGGTGGGGCCCAAGCGAAGTCTCAGCATCTCGGCTTCGGATATCTCCCGACCTGTATAGACCAGCAGAGGCAGCGTACGCAATGCCGGCTGACGGCGCAGCCAATCGACCAGCGAAAAGCCATCGCCATCGGGCAACGCGAGATCGAGGATCAGCAAGTCGGGTGCGCCCAGCAGGCAGCGGTCCACCGCCTGCTGCAGGGTGGACGCATGATCGACCCGGACGCCCGCGCGTTGGAATCCGTGGACCATCGCCTGCGCAAGCTGCTGGTCCTGCTCCACCAGCAAAATCTGGCCGGTGCCTCCCTTGGCTCGCAGCACGCGTTCCAGCTCGGCCAGCAGCAGATTCTCGCTGAACGGCTTCTGCACCCAGCCCTGAGCTTCGCCCGCCAACTGCGCGCGCTCGGTCGACGGAATCACGCTGAGGATGATCACCGGAATGCCCGAGGTCGTGGGAGAAGCCTTAAGCTGCTGCAAGGTCTCCCAGCCGCTCAGACCAGGCATATATAGGTCCAACAGAATCGCCGAGATGGCTTGGGCTGGTGCGCGTCTTCCATTGCCCTCCGCCTTGGCCGCCAGCTGCCTGGCCACGGCCAGCACCTCTTCGCCTCCGCTCGCCTCCAGAATCTCGTATCCATGCTGGCGAAGCTGTTCTGCGACCACCACGCGGATGCCAGGGTCGTCGTCGCACACCAGGACCAGGCCCTCGCCGCGCTGAGCAGTCGCCTCGAAGGTGGAGGGCTGCGCTGCGTCAGAAGCGCGCGCGGACCGGGACAGTTGCACCCAAAGCGTGGTGCCCGGCCCGGACTGGTTGGGCTGCGCCCAGATTGCGCCGCCATGCTGCTGAATGATGCTGCGGCAGATGGCCAGGCCCAGGCCGGTGCCACCCTTCTTGCTGGCGTCGGACGACTCAACCTGCTGAAACCGGTCGAAGACCGATTCCAGCTTGTCCGCCGGTATGCCGCGCCCATGGTCGACCACCCTCAACAGCACCGAATTGATGTCCGAATCGATCTGCACCGAGACGGTTGCCCCATGCGGGGAAAATTTGATCGCGTTCGACAGCAGGTTGGTCAGCACCTGCAGGATGCGGTCCGGATCGGCGTCGAAGTAGATGGAGTCGCGCGGCGCGGAGGAGGTCAGGTCAAGCGCGATCCCGGCGCCATCGGCCATCGCGGTCATGGTGTCGACTGCCTCCCGCGCAAGATCGTAGATGGAGCAGCGGCGCAGCTTCAGCGGGGCCCGGCCGGAGTCCATCCGCTCCAGATCGAGGATGTCGTTGATCAGCCGGATCAGCCGCTCGGTGTTGCTGGAGGCGATGCGCAGCAGGTTTTTCGCTTTGGCATCGACGTTGCCCAGAACGCCCGCGGAGAGCAGCCCCAGCGCCCCGCGGATGCTGGTCAGCGGAGTGCGCAACTCATGCGAAACGGTGGAGATGAACTCGTCCTTAGCCGTATCTAAAGAGGATCGCTGCGCCAGCTTGTTCTTCTGCTGCTCAGCGTACTCATGGCTGCGCCGCAAGGCCTCGGTGAGCTGCTCGATCGCGCGCTGCTGCTGCCGGCTGCGGGCCGCCAGCCTGAGAGTGAGAAAGCCGAGCAGGAACATGCTCGCCAGCAGCAATCCGAACACAATGGAGGGAAGGGCTGTCATCGCCGATGGCCTTATCGTACAGCGGGATCAGACGCTACGGGACGAAAATGCAGCAGGGTAAGCACCTTGCTATAATCCACGGCCCGAATCAGGCGGACACGGGCTCGGCAATCTGGCTCAGCACCTCGATCCAGTTCTTGCCGGTCCGCGCATGGGCGGCGTTCTTGTGTAAAGCATAGCCCGCAATCAGGGGCAGCGCCAGCGTGGCCTCGGCGTAGACCATCTGCTCATACGTGGTGTCCACCTTGCCCCAGGAGCTGGCCTCTTTCAGGGTCGAGCCGGAGAGCGCGCCGTCGCGCGAGTCGGCCACCGTAATCTGAATGGCGTACTTGTGCATCGGCGCATCAACCCCGAGGATCTCAGCGGCGACCACGATGTCCTGGGCAAAGTTCTTGGGCACGCCGCCGCCGATCATCAACAGCCCGGTGGTTGGATTGGCGATCTTTAGCTGGGTCAGCTCGTAGAAGTCCTTGGCCGAGTCGATCGACACCACCGGCTTGCCCCGCCGCGCGTGCTGGTGCGCAACAAAGCCAAAACCCGCCGAACAATCCGAAAACGCCGGGCAGAAGATGGGCACATTCTTTTCATAAGCCGCGAAGATGATGGAGTCGTTGTTGCCATTCGCCGGGGTGCGGCCATTCGCCTCAAGATATGCACCAAACTCACGAATGATCTCGCGCGAGCTGTACGCCTTCGGGGCCATCCCGTTGATGATCTTCTCCGTGGTCTCGTCGCAGATGCGCAGCTCTTCCTCGTCGATAAATGTGTCGTAGATGCGGTCGATCATCAGCTCGCGCAGTTCGCCATCGCCGTGACCGTACTTGTACTCGTCGCCCGCGACATAGTGGCGGAAGCCCAGCGCCTCAAAGAAGTCCTGATCGACGATGTTCGCGCCCGTCGAGACGATGGCGTCCACCATGTTGTTGCGGACCAGGTCGACGAAGATCCTCTGCAGACCAGCGGAGATCAACGACCCCGCCAGGCACAGAATGACGCCGCAATCCGTGTCCCGCAGCATCATCTCGTAGATTGAGGCGGCCCGGGCGGTGTCGCGCGAGCTGTAGGCCATCGAGGCCATCGCATCCACCAGCGGCACCACGTTGTGGGCGGCAATATCGATGTGCTGAATGGGAGTGCTGAGCAGTTCTTTTTTCGTAGGCATAATGTGGTTAAGTTTATCGTGTTCGTCCCCATCAAAGGGCGCGCTGGATTGTTAATTTGCAGGCGGATTGCAACTTATCCGGCCGCAGACACAAAGGAGATGCGCTGCACGTCGATCTGCCGCTCGCGCTTGCGGGTCTGGGCGATGTCGTAGGACGACTGCATCCGCATCAGTGTTTCCATGCGCACGCCAAAGGCCTTCTCCAGGCGCAGCGCCATCTCCCCGGAGAGGCTTGCCTTGGCGTTCAGCAGGCTGGAGAGCGTGGGCCGCGAGACCTTCAGCGCCGCCGCAGCCGCGGTCACAGTCAGCCCGGCAGGCTCGATCATCTCCGTCCGAATAAAATCTCCGGGATGCGGCGGATTCTTCATCGCCATCGGTCCTTCCTCCTGTCCTAGTGGTAATCCTCTAAATCCAGATCGCAAATCTCCCGTTCAACGGCGTCAATGCGAAATGTTAGGCGCCGGTTTCCAGTGACGCTTAGACTCCATGTGCCCTTGCGGTCCCCCGTCAGGAGGTGCGCCTTCCACGATGGGAGCGACCGCAACTCGTCCGGGTCGTCCATATCGTCCAGAAACGCAAACATCTTGCGTAGCTTGTCTGCCGTATCGGACGAGACACCCTTCGCACTATCGTCTTCGTAGAGCTTTCGGATTCCCTTGTGGACGAAGTTGCGAATCTTCATCGACAGCAAGTGTAGCCTGTAACGCCACGCTTGTCAATTTTCGTCCGTGAAGATCTCTTCGATGGTGCTCCCGAACAGCCGCGCGATGCGGAACGCCAGCGGCAGCGAAGGGTCGTACTTCCCGGTCTCGATCGCATTCACCGACTGGCGCGACACCTCCAGCCGGTCGGCCAGGTCGGCCTGCGACCACTCCCGCTCCGCGCGCAGCACTCGCAGCCGGTTCTTCATCGGTACTTCCTCTGCAGCGCTCCGATTGCGACCCCCTGGAAGCACCAGAACAGCGGAAACGTCATGAATGGCTGGAAGCGAGGGATATAAGTGAATATTTGCAGGAAACCCCACACTGTCGTTAGAACCATAATCGCGCCCAGGCCCCACAGCATCGAATGGATCTGCAGGTTGCGCAGAAACTCGTCCTTCTCCTCCGCCAGATACATGCCGACAATCAAGATGACCCCAATCAGCGGAATCGCAGGCAGTACTGCCATCCCATCCAGCAGCGCGCCGCTAGGATGAAACCGGTGAACAAACCACTCCACGAACAGGAGAACGACGACATAGGCGACCATCGTCGGGAGAAAACGGAGGAGGTAGCGACGAATCGCGGGATTTTTTTGCAGACAACCCATGTTCAGCTTCCTTTCCTTCATCGGTTCCTCCAGCGCAGCACGCCCCAAGCGATGGCCTGGAACAGCAGGAAGAAGGGGTACGTCCAGATGGTGGAGAAATGGATGATTTGGGTATAAATCTGGAGATATCCCCAGACCGAAGTGAGGACCATGATCCCGCCAACGCCCCACAGGATCGACTGAACGAACAGATGACGCTGAAACTCATCCGTCTCTTCGCTCAGATACATTCCCCCGCTAACCAGGGCTGCAACGATCGCGGTCGCCGGCAGGACCGCAACGATGCACGCGAGAGTTCCTCTGGGATGGGACCCATGAAGGGACAAATAAGCGAGAACAAAACTAAGTGCGACAAAGGAAGATATTGCCCCATTGAAACGGAAAAAGTATCGGCGAAAAGCCGGAGTTTTTTGTGACCACTGCTGCGACCAACCCTGCGGACAACTCATATTCAGCTTCCTTTCCTTCATCGGTACCTCCGCTGCAGAACCGGGACCCCGACACCCACGCACAGCCAGAAAATTGTGTAGGTATACGTGGCGTTGAAGTGCGGAATGCGGATAAACGTCTCCAGCGCTCCCCACACCGACGTGAACACGAGTACGCCGCCTAATCCCCACAGCAGAGCCTCGACCGTCAGGTTGCGCTTGAATTCATCCTTTTCCTCGACCAGGTAGACGCCCAAACTGACGATGACTCCCAGAATCGCAATCGCGGGCAAAGTGGCCAGCAAGTAGGCCAGGAATCCCCGTGGATGGAATTGGTGAAAATAGAAAGCCGCAAACACGACAAGCACGATGTAGGCGACATTTCCGCTAACGGACCTGTAGACAAAGCGGCGTGCGGCGGGATTCTTCAGCGAACTGACCATGACTCGTTTCCCTTCTTTCATGACAAGCAAACTTTACGTAAAGCGTCCTTGTCATGTCAAGTGTTCTCGGGATTATTCACTTGACAAAAGTTCAGGGAGGGCGAGATGATTCCACCTAAGCCGCGCACTTTTGATCCTAGACCTAAGATTGAGCGGCCTCTAGCGAGGAAGCGGATGACGGCGATCTTGGCTCTAAATTTCTTCGGCGGTGTATTGATGATGTCGGATACAGAGGAAACCCTGAGCGCCGACGCGAAGTCATCATGCGACAAACTCTACAGATTCATTTTCAAGTACGGAAATGCGGCTGGAACCGTGATAGCGGGAGGCGCGGGCGACTCGCACCTCATTGAATATGCGAATCAAGAGTTGCACCGCTTATTCGCAAACAAAGTGAAGGGCGGCGAAGATCTACTGGAAACCCTCAACCTGTTTGCCCGGAAATTTTTCAAAGAATCCATGCAGGGATATCACGGACTGCACTACGAACTTGTGCCTCGATTTGAAATGCTGATAGCCGTCAATATCTGCAACAACCCGACCCGCATTTTCTGCTGGAAGGGGAACAGGATGGTGATGCTTCCTGGCGACAGTCATTCCTCGATTGGGACGGGGGTCGCGCAAATTCACCCCATGCTGAGAGATATCAAAACCGCCCGGAGACTCGACAATATGCTCTTCCTGGGCCTCAGGATGATGTATCACGCGAAGAGAGCGGTCACTGGAGTAGGGGGTAAAACAGAGGCGATAGCCCTTCATGACGATGGTACTACCGAAATCTTCGGGACCGAGACCACTCAGAAGATCGAAGACCTAGCCATCAACTTAGATGAGTACTTGAATCTCGCGGTTTTTGGAGACGTTACAGCGGTGATTCTGGATGTTCGAGATGTTGATGAAAATGTTGAAAAGAACCTTGCTGGGCTCCCGGGCATCATGCAGATGTACCGCGAGGCTTACAGCAAAATTCTCAAGCCGCCGTCAGTTTCTCGAAAGTCAAAGGGTCGGCGGTAACCATGTGTCGGAGCGTATCGAGGAAGAGATCAGCGCGACCCCGGCGATTGAACCTAAACGTCATTTCTTCGAGGTAGGCCGGAAGATGCTTTGCCGAGACTTTATGCCACGATCCCACGATACCGCGCTTGAGCAAGCTAAAGGCGGACTCGATCCCGTTCGTGGTAACGTCGCCATCCACGTAGACGCCTTGGTGATGATTCACCTTCCGATGCTTCAGGCCCGGTATGCCCGTCTTGCTCACCGCGCCGGGGTAGGACGGCAGTTCATCTGTCATCACTACTTCTACCTCATCGCTCACGTTCTCACGGATGTACTGAGCCAGCGTCCCAGACTTCACATCCTCCGCGTGAAAGAAGCGCAGATCGCCGCCGCGCTGCTTGATTCCGATAACGATTTCCTTATTAGCAAGACGATTCTTCCGTCCGTCCTTTTTGTTCTCGCCCCTACGCCGACCGCCAACATAGGTTTCGTCCATTTCGATCACGCCGCTCATTGGCATCTTCTGTGCCGTGGCCATCGCCGCCCGGATGCGATGACAGAGGTACCACGCCGTCTTGTAGGAGCCTTCGTGTTCGCCCCAGAGTGTCCGCTTCAACTGCATCGCACTCATGCCCTTCTTGGACTCGCAGAGAAGATGCGTTGCCGCCAGCCACTTGATAAGCGGGAGGTGTGAGTCATGGAAGATCGTTCCGCTGGTCACTGTGAATTGGTAGTCGCACCGCTTGCAATAGAGCAATTTCGGCGTTTTCTCAAGCCGCGCCGCCGGATCGCCGCAACGCGGGCAGGTCGGGCCGTCTGGCCAGCGCAGGCGCTCAAGCAATTCCCTGCAAGTCTCATCGCTAGAGAAGGTTACGCAAAGGTCGATAATGGTCATCGGAGGTTCTCCAATGGATGAAGTGAGCCGCAAGCGCGAGCTGTCCAAGGTTCCAACCCGCAAGCTCTTAGCAGCCGTGAAGCGGGATATCCGCAAGGAACTTCAGCCGACCGCATCGGCAGGTAAACCACAGAAAAAGAAGTGACTTGCTCATCCATAAGACAAGAGTAACCGTCTCCATAACTTTTGTCAAGTGAATACTCCCGAGTGTTCTTGTCTAATTGTTTTGAGATCGCAGCCGCTCGCGCTGGCGCATTCGAGAGCGACGCGCCCCCCGCACGTCCGCAATCCGAGCCGCCTGCCGCGAAGCTGAGTGCCCCAGCATCTAAACCCTCGGCGTCTAAACTGTGACTCGTGGCCACAACCACTCAAATCGTTCCTCCCATCCGCGCCGCCAGCCCGCTCGCGCTGTGGCATCTGCTGTCGCTCGATGCACCCACGGTAGCTGTGCTCTGGACCTGGTTCATCGCGCGCGCCAGCCGCATCCGGCTTCCGCCGGTCCAGCTCGTGGCCATGGCTCTTGCCGTCTGGTCGCTCTATGCCGCCGACCGTCTGCTGGATGCGCGGGCCCTGGACAAGCCATGTACGCGCCCGCTAGCCGAATTCGAAGCCCGCCATCTCTTCCACCATCGCCACGCCCCAGCCTTCCTGGCCGGAATGACGCTGGCAGCCGTGGTCCTGGCCACGCTTCTGCCCTCGCTCAATCCTGCGGCCATCCGCCTCTACCTGGCTGAGGGTGCGGTGCTGTGCGTCTGGTTCCTGATCCTGCACACCACGCACTTCGCCCAACGTCTTCCCAAGGAGATCGCCGTCGGCCTCTTCTTCTCCGCCGCGGTCTTCATCCCCACCACGGTACGGCAACCAGCGTTTCGCCTCGCCCTGCTGCCGTGCGCACTCCTGTTCGCCGCACTCTGCGGCCTCAACTGTCTCTTCATCAGCGCCTGGGAGCACGAAGGAACCCGTCTCGCCCCGGAACGCCTTCCCACGCTGGCCGTCGTCATTGCTATCACCGGCGCGGCCCTTGCAATCTTCGACCCAAATTCCCCTTGGCCCATTTCCTTCGCCTGCGCGCTGGCCACGATTCTGTTGCTCGCCCTCGACCACCATCGCCACCGGCTCTCGCGTATCCATCTCCGCGCCGCCGCCGACTTGGCGCTGCTCACTCCACTTCTGCTGCTGCCTTTCCTGCAATCCTGATGATGGACCAAAAGCGCAGTGCCAACTTCGACCGCATCGCCAAGGCTTATCGCTGGATGGAATACCTCACCTTTGGCCACTCGCTGGAGCGCTGCCGCAACCACTTCGTCCCGCAACTCAGGCAGTGCCGCAGTGCGCTCGTGCTGGGCGATGGGGATGGCCGCTTCCTCGCCCGCCTGTTGGCCGCCAACCCCAGCCTCTATGCCTGTGCGGTCGACACCAGCGCCGCCATGCTCGGTTTGCTGCATCATCGCGCCAGCGCTGTCACGAGAGTCGCCCCGGCCCGCCTTCGCCTCCACCACGGCGACGCCCTCACCTTCGACCCCACCTGCGGCTTCGACCTCATCGTCACCCACTTCTTTCTGGACTGCCTCACTCAATCTGAGGTGAACGCACTCGCCCTCCACCTGGCCCGCTGCACCAGCCGCCCAAACATTCTCTGGCTGATTTCAGACTTTCGCATACCGGCAGGCCCGCTGCATTGGCCAGCCCGCGGGATCGTCCGGCTGCTCTATCTGGCCTTCCGGTTGCTCACCCGCCTGCGCATCACAAAGCTGCCCGATCACGCCGCGGCGCTGACCGAGGCTGGCTTCACCCCAATCGCCCAACATCTCTCCCTCGGTGGACTGCTGACCAGCGAACTCTGGCAAAGCAGCTTCCCGGTGGCCAGCGAGTAGACCTAAGGTTTCAGCGAGGTCATTTCCTGAACAAAAGCCGTTCCCAAAACGGCCGCACGTGTTCACACCGATACTTGAACTGCTTTACACTCCAGCCATGTTGCCGCCGCAACGGCCAAAGCAAGCCGAGGTTCCCGACCCGCTCCCCGACCCGGAGCCGGCCAGCCCATCCTTGCCCGAACCGGACCCCGGTGTCTTCCATCCCGAGCCTGCGCCGCGATCGCCGGATAGCGCTCCCGCCTGTGGCAATCGGTCGCTGGATTACAATGTTAAAAGACCATGAATATTTACCTGCTGCGACATGCGAGCGCCGGCACCAGCCGCATGAACCCCATCGTTGACCGCAAGCGCCCTCTCGACAAAGAGGGCAAAAGGTACTGCCTGCAGTTGGCGCAGGTGCTGAATGCGATGAAGCTCCAGTTCGACCTGATCGTCTCCAGCCCGCTGAAGCGTTCGCTGCAGACCGCATCTCTGGTGGGCACGGAGACTGGCTACGAGGCGCCCATCGTGTCTTCACCTGCGCTGGCCCCGGAGGCCACCTTCGCCGAATTCCAGACCCTGCTGCGTGAATGCGGGGACTGCGAAAACCTGCTGTTGGTGGGCCACAATCCCAACCTCACCGGATTTGTGGGATCGCTGCTGGTGCCCGCCGCGAACGGATCGGAGGGCAGCAACGGGCTGGCTGCGGTGCGTTTGCGCAAAGGTTCGCTGGCTCGGCTGAACGTGACCCGCGGCCCGGCCACGCTGCTGTGGCTGCTCGATCCGCGCACGGTGCGCGCGCTCTACGCTACCTCGACCGCTAAATCGCGCTGAAACACGTCGTGGAAGTAGGCCGCCTCTTTCTTCAGCGACCATGCCTCCAGCTCCGCTCCGCCCCGCCCAGGCACCAACTCCAACACCACGCGCTTGGGATACACATGCGTCTTCATGCGCACGGCCGCACTAGCGCGGTCCTGGTTCAGCGCCACCGCCAGCCGCAGCAGCACCACCGCGCGCACCACGTCGGTGTGTTGATCGGCGGGCACCGCGCGCATCACCCGGTCCATGGGGTCGGGACGGCTCTTGCCCAGGTAACGTGCGATCGCGCTGACCACGGCGCGCTGCTCCGGCGAGAAGCCGAATATCTCAGAGTTGGCCACAATGTACTGGGTGTGGCGATGGTGGCCCTGGTGGTTCATGTACTTGCCCACGTCCTGCATCATGGCCGCGGACTGCAGCCATAGCCTGTATTCGGTTGGAAGCTCGTGCACGCGCAGCAACTCGTCGAACAGTTGCACCACATGCTGGCGCACCGGCTCGGCCTTGCGCTGGTCCACGCCGTAACGGCGGCAGACCTCCAGCACGCCCGCCCAGCGCTCGGTTTCGATCTTCCGGTGGACCGAGGCGCGCAGATCGACCTCGGCCAGCATCTGCTCCAGGATGCCGTTGCTCAACCCCAGCGGCGAGTAGCGGAAGCCCTTCAGCGCAAGCCGCTCCAGCAGGTGGGCATAGACGATCGCGCCAGGAATCACAATCTCCGAACGCCGCGGCCCGATCCCGTTGATCGATGCCCGCTGGCCGTTGGTCATCTTGGCCAACCGGTCCGCCAGCCGGCGCACATCCTCGGTCTTCGTGGTCCCTGGCTGTACGGACTTCGCGGAGGCCCGCTTCGCAGCCGTCTTGCGTGTGGCGAGTTTGTTCGCTATGGCCACGCTCGCGTCGGACAGCGCGGCCGCCGTGCCCGAGGTCGCGATCACAAGGCTCACCCGCGGAGTCCCCATCTTGCGCTCAACACGCCGCAGCTCGCGGTCGATGTACTGCTTCAGCCGCGCAATCTCCTGCTTCTCCGGAGGGTCGTTGCGCAGGAACTCCTGCTGCAGCCGCACCGCTCCCAGCGGCAGGCTCACCATCTCTCGGATGCGTCCCTGGTCGGAGAGCGTAACCTCGCAGCTTCCGCCGCCCAGGTCGACCAGCAGACACCGTCCGCGCGCACCCGGTTCCTGGGTCACCACGCCGAGATGGATCAGCCGGCCCTCCTCCAGCCCGGAGATCACCTCGACCTGCCATCCCGTCGCCGACTTCACCCAAGCCGTAAAGGCCGCCGCGTTGCGCGCGTCGCGCATGGCGCTGGTGGCCACCACCCGGACCTTATCCGCCACGTGCAGTTGCACCGCTTTCTGGAAGCGCTTGAGCGCGCGAATGGTGTTGGCCATCGCGTCCGGCGAGATCACTCCGGTCTGGAAGACGCTCTCGCCCAGCCGTACCACTTCGCGGTCTTCATGCAGCGTCTTCAGATGGTGCTGTTCGACCGATGCGATCTTCAGGCGGACCGAATTGGAACCTATATCGATTGCAGCAAACGTGGGCATGATTAGAACGATACACGCCACAACCGGCATTTCGGCCTGTGGACGGAAGGCCTCACTTCACCGCATTCCAAGCCGCCAGCGCCGCGCTGAAGGTCCCCTGCCCGATCTCGAGCTTCAGCGCGTCGCCGTCCATCCGGATCGGCTGGTTGGGCGCCACATCCTGTAGCCAGAGGTCCGCGTAATCGGCGATGGCGGTCACCTGGTCTGGTTCGAGCGCATCCATCGGTATTTGCGCCAGCGTGGTGAAAGCATCCTCGGTCATCTCCCCCGGCGCCTTCCACGCATTCGCACCCGCATCCCACACCGGGCTGATCATTGGATTCATGCGCACAATCTGGCTGTCCCCCGGCTGCGGCACATTCGCTCCACTCCCAGTCAGCACATGCGCGATGAAACTTGCCATGTCCGGAGGATCGTCCAGGATCGACCCGGCCAACTTCTTCAGGTCGGGCACCAACCCCTCCTTGCTCGGCACGGCCACATACGGCGAACCCTGCTGCCCTTCCTGCGGCCAGGGCAGCTTCACGGTCGCCGTTCCGATGCTCAGCGCTACCACCTGGGTAAACTCCTTGGTTGTCGTCACCGCCTCGGTAACGCCGACCAGTACCGGGTTGTTGCATCCCGTGATGGCCCCGTCCCAGTATCGATACCCGTCCGCAAGCACCGCCGGGCCGTCGAAGTAGTTCATCGGCGCATTGGTCGACGCATCGATCGCCTCGGCCAGCGTCACCCCCGACACCGCACCCGTCCCATAGGCCGGCCCTCCCGCAGCCGCCGACCGGAAGAACGTGGCGGTGCAGCGGTCATAGTCGAATCCGACGATTAACAGGCGCACCGGGTCGCCAGTTCCCCTCTGCCCTAGGCAGCCGTCGATCGCGTCGGCCAGCGTCTTGTCCCCCTGGCCCGGCAGCGCTGCCCGCAGCGCCGCGAGCTTGGCCTCCGCGCTGTACTTTGGCCCAAACCCCGACAGCTTCTCCAAAATCTCGCCGAAGAGCTTCTTCGTCGGCGAGAAGATCGCACTGCGCTGCGCCTGGTCCATGAACAGGTCCAGAATCTGGCTCAGCCTCAGGTTTTCCACCAGACAGCCCAGCACGATGCTCCCACCCGAGTTCGCCGATACCAAGTCGAACTCACGCAACACATCCCAGCCCGAGGTGTCCTGGCCATACATTGCCATCAGCGCCTTGGCCTGGATCAGCGCCCAACACCCGCCGCCGTCGAGCGACAACACCCTGTACTTCGCTCCCATTTCTCTGCCTCCTTGACCGAGTCGAATCAGAGGATTCCAGCAGCCGACCCGCTGCATCTGTTGGAGTGTACACGATCGTCTTCACTCCCCAATCAAGACCGGGCAAGTGGCCGTGCGTTGATGCAAGTATGCTGTTAGAGCAAGCAGATTCGATGACCCTTACCGCATCCCCTGAACCCGCGACCATCCTTCGCGGCGCCGAGCAGTCCCGCAACACCCGCGCGCTGGCGCTGCTGGGTGCGCTGTGGGCCCTCATCTTCTTCGCCTCGCTCTTCTCGCCGCCAGTGCTGGACGACGCCGACGGCACCCACGCCAACGCCGCCCGCCAGGTGGCGATCTCCGGCGACTGGGTCACCTTGCACGTCAACAATGTTCGCTATCTGGAGAAGGCCCCACTGCCGTACTGGATCGTCGCCGCCTGCATCCGCGTCTTCGGCTGCAATACCTTCGCCGTGCATCTTCCCCAGGCGCTCGCGATATTGCTGCTGACGCTGCTTGGCTATCGCTGGGCGCTTGAGGCCTTCAGCGAACGCGCCGCGCTCTATACAGGTCTCGGCGTACTCACCTCCGCCGGCGTCTTCCTCTTCACCCGCGTCTTTATTCCGGACGCGCTGCTCTCCCTGCTGCTCGCTATCGCCCTTTACTGCTTCCTCCACTCCCTTACGCCCCCCAACCAAGCTGTCATCCTGAGCGAGCGCAGCGAGTCGAAGGACCCCGAGGAACTCTATTCCTCCACCGCCGCTCGCGCCTTTCTGCCAACGAAGTTTTGCCCCTACACCATGTGGACCGCGCTCGCCCTCGCTGTCCTCACCAAAGGCCTGATCGCACTGGTCTTCCTGTTCGCTACGGCAGCCATCTACCTCGCTCTCACCGGTGGCCTGCATCACTCGCGCCGGCTCAAGCCGTTCTCCGGCGGACTGCTCTTCCTCGCCATCGCCGCACCCTGGCACATCCTGGCCGGCCTGCGCAACACCGGCGGCATGGACGGCCACGGCTTCTTCTGGTTCTACTTCGTCAACGAGCACGTCCTCCGCTTCCTGGGTCGCCGCATCCCGCGCGACTACAACAAGCTCCCCGGCTACCTCTACTGGTCCCTCCACCTGGTCTGGCTGTTTCCCTGGAGCCTTTTCATCCCTCTCTTCTGCGCCGACGCAGTCCGCCGCTGGAGACGCTACGGCCTGGTCAATCCGGAGCAGCTCTACTTTGCCACTCCCTGGATCGCCGGGGCCGGTTTCTTCGCTGCCATTGCCTTGTGCGGCCTGCAAGCGGGAGCCATCGCCAGCCTGCCCCTCGCCGCCTTCCTGGCCTGGGGATCGTGGAGCAACCACACCCATCTGCCCTGGTATGCGCGTAATCCTCAGCCCTTGACCGAACTCACCATGGCGCAGCGGACCGCCATCTTGCTGGGCATCTACGCCTGCCTCGTGCTTGGCTTCTTCTCCCTCTCCACCAATCAGGAGTACTACACCTTCCCTGCCTACCTGCCGCTGTTGATGCTGTTCGCCGCTGCCCTGGCACGCGCCGAAGACGCCTACCCGCGCCAAGACGCAGAAGCGAAATCTTCCCGCCGCTGGATCGCCTTTGCCCACGCCGCATTCACCTTCCTGGGCGCCGCGGTTGCCGCAGCCCTGGTCTACGGTCTCTGGATCTCCCGCCATCTCGCCCCCGTGCCTAACGTCGGCGATCTGCTCGCCCATCGCGGGGTCGGCGACTATACCCTCTCCATGTCCTCGCTCTTCGATCTCACCGGCCCCAGCTTCGCCGCGCTGCGCCTGCCCGCCTCACTTGCCCTCGCGGCCTTCGCCATAGGCCCCGCCATCGCGTGGATGCTGCGCGTCCGCCGCCGCCACCTGGCTGCAACCATCACCATCGCCCTTACCTCTGCCGTCTTCCTCATCGCCGCCCACATCGCGCTCGTCCGCTTCGCGCCCATGCTCTCCTCGCAGGACTTCGCCGCTCGCATTCAGCAGCTCGAAGCCACCGGGAAAATCTCCCGCGACAACACGCTTCTCCTCTACGGCGACCAGGCCTACGGCTCCTCCATCCCGTTCTATCTCAACCGGCCGCTCTCGCGCCCCGCGCTGCTGGTCGATGGCCGCTCCTCCTCCATGCTCTTCGGATCGACCTTCCCCGATGCGCAGGGCCTCTTCCTCACCCCGGCCCAACTGCTCGCTCAGTGGGGAACCGGCCCGCGCAAGCTGCTCTTCGTCCCGCTCGAGCGCCGCGACGAGGTCGATCGGCTGCTCGGCCTACGCGAGGTCCTGCTCCAAGAGACCGCCGGCAAAGCCCTGATCACCGACCGACCGCTGGACCACAAACAAATTGCCCCATAGATGCCATTGCCATTGTCCGTTTTCGCCGTCATCCTGACCCTGAGCCTGTCGAAGGGGAAGGACCCCTGTATTTACAAACTCCCGAACAAACTGGCCCGAACGTGAACAAGCCCTTCGCTCAATCCGCACCCCGCTGGGACCCGCGCTCCATCGGCCTGATCATCCTCGCCTGGCTGGTGCTGCACATCGGCTGTCTGTTTACTCCTGGCCTGCTCGACGACGTCGACTCGGTCTACCTGGAGATTGCGCGCGAGATGCTCCAGCGCCGCGACTTCGTCACCCCGTACGTCGACGGCATCCGCTTCTTCGACAAGCCTCCCCTGATGTACTGGCTCGCCGCCGGTTCGATGCATCTGTTCGGCGTGCATGACTGGGCTGGCCGGCTTCCGCTGGCGATGCTCACGCTCACTCTGCTGCTGGCCACCTACGCGCTTGGCCTGCGGCTGTTCTCCGCGATCTCGCCCGCCACCCACCCTGACCGCGCCGCCCTTTACTCCGCGCTCGCTCTGGCCACCTGCATCGGCCCTTACCTCTACACCCGCTTCTACATTCCCGACGTGGTCGTCGCGCTATGGATGACGCTCGCCGTCCATGCCTTCCTGGTCGCGCTCGAGCGAATAGCCACGAGCCCGGGTGCCCCACATCTCGATTCTGAGATGTGGGTCCGCACACCTCACAGATCCGCCCTCGTCCCTTGTTTGGGTTTTGCCGCGGTGACCGCGCTGAACCTGCTCACCAAAGGCTTCATCGGGATTGTCTTCCCCATCGGCTTTGTCTTCTTTTACCTCGCCCTCACGCGCCAGCTCAAGTTGTTGCCTAAGTTCCACCTCATCCCGTCCACGCTGGTCTTTCTCGCCATCGCCGCGCCCTGGCACATCTTGGCCGCGCTGCGCAATCCGGCCATCGCGCTGCCCGCCGGCCTGGGCCTGCCAGCACGCGGAGGCTGGGCCTGGTTCTATCTCTACAACGAGCACATCGCCCGCTTCCTCTCCCGCCGCATCCCGCACGACTACGGCCAGGTTCCCATCTCGCTCTTTTGGCTGCTCGCCGCCATCTGGATCTTCCCCTGGACCGCGTTCCTCCCCGGCGCCATCGCCCAGCACCTCCGCGACCTGCGTGCCACAAAATGGGTGCCCCATGTCAGCGGCAACACCGTTGATGTGGGAAGAGGACTCGAAGCTGCGCTCACCCTACTGCTCTGGACCGCTCTCGTAATGGGCTTCTTCACTCTCTCCGCGCGCCAGGAGTACTACTCCCTGCCCGCCCTGCCCGCGCTCGCCCTGATGGCCGGAGGCCTGCTCGCCCGCGCCGACCGCGAGCGGTCTGCCTCGGAGTCGGATGCCCCACATCTCCAATCTGAGATGTGGGCTAGCAAATCCGCCCCGCGCTGGCACCTTTGGCTGCTCGTCCCTATCGGCTCCCTCACCGCCGTCATCGCGCTCTTCTTTGCTGTCGCCGCGCCTCATGTCGATCCCCACACCGACATCGCCACGCTGCTCGCGCAGGGCGGCGAGTACAATCTCTCTCTCGGCCACCTCTTCGACCTGACCGGTCGCGCCATGGGACTCTTTCGCGCCCCGCTACTCTTCTTCGGCCTCAGCATGATCGCCATCGGCCCGCTGACCTACCTGCTGCGCCGCAGCGGACGGGCCGTTGCAGCCAACCTCGCCCTCGCCGCAGCCGCTGCCTGCCTGCTGCTCTGCATGCACGCCGGCCTGGTCCGCTTCTATCCCACGCTCGGCTCCAAGCAGCTTGCCGAAGCCATCCTTGCCGCCCAGCACTCACCCTGCAACTCGCAACCTGCAACCTGCAACTCAAACGACCTCATCCTGATCGACGGCGAGCTCACCGCCGGCTCCACCCTGCTCTTCTATACCCAGCAGCCGGTGCATCTGGTCAACGGACGCATCAACGGCCCCTGGTATGGCGGCTTCTGGCCTGACGCGCCAGCCATCTTCGAGGACGACGCCAGCCTTCGCCAGCTCTGGTCCGGCCCACGCCGGCTCTTCCTGCTCACCTATCACCCGGACGCGCGTATCCCCGACCTCGCGCGCTTTGGCCCGGTGCATACCCTCGCCTCTGCCGGAGGCAAGTGCATCCTCACCAACCAGTAGCCGGGCTCACTTTCCCCGTGCGGGCGCATCCGGCAGCTTGCCGCCGGGCAGGTCCGCACCGCCATCCCGCGTTGCCTTGCGCTCCACCGGCTCGAACCGGCCGCCCACGCCCAGCAGGTAGTCCCCGCCGTGGTAGGTCATGCGGTCGCCCATGTAGCTCGCCACCCAAACCGCGAAGCCCAGCAGGTCGCGCAGCGGATAGATCAACGTCGGTTTGGCCGCCTGCTCGTCCTGCAGCGCCCATAGCACCACTGCGGCCATCACCCAGCGGTTGACGCAGGTTGCCAGTAGCCACAGCAGTCCCGCCACCGGATGGCCCGCCAACACTCCCCAGGTCAGCCCCAGCAGCCCAAATGGCACCGCGTACGTCAGCCCCGTCCCCAGATGGCCCGCGGGGCGCGATCTGCGCGTGCTCTTCATCCAGCGAAGCTGGTCGCGGAACGATCCCCGCAGCCCCTGCGGAAGCACCATCAGCCGCACCACATAGTTCGCCATCCGCACCCCATAGCCGCGTGCGGCAAGCCGCTGGCCCAGCACAAAATCCTCGGCGTAATACTGCCCCAGGTCCTCGTAGCCTCCGGCCTTGGCGAACGCGCCTCGCCGCAGCACCATGGTCACTCCCAGCGCGAACCGGATCCCACCCTCCACCATCTCCGCCACAAAGATGCCGCCCGACATCTCCACGCTCTTCCCCACCGCATCGAGCTGCGCCGCCAATCCTCCTGTCGTCCGCCCCACGTAGAGACACGACGCCAGCTCCCGCCGCGGGTCGGCCAGCTCCTGCACGCAGCGCCGCAGGTAGTCCCGCGACACCCGCGCGTCGGCATCGCTGGTCACCAGGGTCTCGTACGCGGCGGCCTCGCTCAGCGTGGCCAGCGACCACATCTTCGCGTTGGGAAAACGCGGCTCGCCGCAGGTGATGAATCTCGCCCGCACCTCGGGGAACTCGGCCGCAATCCGCTGTGCCATCTGCAACCCCGCGTCGGTCGCGTGGCGCGCGCAGAACAACAGCTCATACTCGGGGTAATCCAGCTCGAAGAAGCGCCTGAGGTTCTCCTCCAGGTCGGGCTCGGTACCGTGCAGCGGCTTCAGCACGCTCACCGGGGGCAGAAAGTCCATCGGCGCCTGCTCCTCCCGCCGCTTGCGCCGGGCGAAATGCCACGCGCCCACCAGCACCATCCCGCAATAGATCGACGACGTCACCGTGCCGGCAAGCGCCGTGTAAAACACCATCCGCAAGAACAAACTCATCGCACCTTTTCAGCCGGAATGTCACGCCGGCCGCGGCCATTCGCCTGCGCCGCGCCTTCCAGTCTAGAGCATTCCGCGCCGGTCAACCAGACGCGCAATCGCTGGATTTTATTCTCTGTTCCCTGTTCCCCGTGGCCTGCTCTTCGCCGCACCCTTCAGCGGGACCGCCTTCCCCGCCGCCGGCTTCGGCGCAACCATGGGTCGGGGCATCGGCACCAGCCCCGCGCCGGGCTGCTGCTGTTGTTGCATTCGCGCCAGCATCTCGGTGCGCACGTAGTCGACGAACCCCTGCATCTGCCGGTTCATCTCTTCCATGCGCTCGCGCATCTGCAGCACAATCGCGATGCCGGCGATGTTCACGCCCAGGTCGCGCGCCAAGTTCAGGATAAACTCCAGCCGCTCCAGATCTTCGTCCGTATATAGCCGGGTGTTGCCATCGCTCCGGCTGGGCAGCAACAACCCCTCGCGCTCATACAGCCGCAGCGTCTGCGGATGGATGTCATACATCTCCGCCACCGCCGAGATCATGTACGCGCCCTTGCTCTTACGCTTCGTCGCCATGCACTTGCACCTGCAACCGAGTCTAGCCCGCGCAACGCCACAGGGGAATATGCAGGACTCCGCTTCGATACGCCCTTGGCTACTGCCGGGCCGCGACCTCATCCATAGGCTTGAGCGTTCCCGCCATGACCACCGGATAGCTCCCATACTCGATCGTCAGCGTCGCTTCGCCGCCGATCCGCACATGGCTCGACGAGACGTTCTTGGCCGGTAGCCACACGTCCCCACGCCGCAGATATACCGACTCAAAGCTCGCCCGGTTGATCCACCACGACGGGCTCTTGGCCGGCTCGCCCTGAATGCGCACCACCGCGTAGTCATCCTGACTCACCCACACCTTGCCGCGATAGGTGAACTTGTTGTCCACCTTCGGCGACACCTGCAGCACCCACGTCCGCTCCGGGCCGCCCGGGGTCGCGATCGTCTCCTCGCCCTCCAGCTCCGAGTTGTAGTTCTCCGGGCCCAGCGTCGTCTGCATCCGGTTGGACTGCGCCGTTGCCTCCTGTTCGCTCTCAACCAATCGCCGCAGTACCTTCTCGCAGATAAACTTCGAGCCTGACTCCGACACCACCGTCAGCTGCTTCTGGTTCGGCCCCGTATAGACGGCATGCACCTGGATCGAGGCGCGGTGCTCGCCGCCGGTCCCGGTGTACACCACCTTGTAGGTCCGCTCCGACTCGTAGTGCTCCAGCGCCGCCAGTCGCTCCTGGTTCTTGGCCAGCATCCGCGCCACAATCTCGACCGCTGTAGGGCGCGTCACGCTACCCTGCACACTAGCCACACTGCCAATCCGCGGCGCATCCGCCGAGCTGGTAAAGTTCTGTGCCTGAGCGCCTGCCACCCACAATGCGCACACTGAAACCACTGCCCCCGCAAGTATCACCCGCATTGCACATTGTCGCATGGAATCCCCCCGCTCCATGGATTCCACCACGGCTGCACCATCTTTTGTGCAAATTTACAATGCAAAAAAGAATATTTCTCTGTGAATGGTTCCCATCTTGGTGCGCGGCCACTATGCGGTCTTCCGCTCCCTAAGCTTCGCTGCGGATAGGATCCTTGCCCTCCACCCCTCTGGCTCCATCCGGAAAGGCTCCAGCATCTTCACAAGATCTGCTCCGGGAGGCGAAATGGAGTACTTCCCCTTTTCCCAAGACGCCGTTTTCGTGTGTCCGCGCCTCCTAAGGATGTCCAGCGCCTCCGAATGGGTCAACGCGTAGGTGCGCGATTGAGCAGCGTCCTGCACATCCCACATGTACACAAGCAGGAGGTTGGCGATCCGCGAATACTTTCTATCCAAACCAAACCTTCGGCCCGTCGCTACCTTCAATTGGATCGGACACGCTACGAACTGTGTACCCTGTTCGTCCAGGTCGGCGTAGACAATGAGGTCAACTCCCCGATCGCGTATGGGAACGGCCACTTCGAGTCCATCCTTGGTTAGCTGCGATATGAGCGCAAAGCGGCCTGCTAGTTCGGTCAACTGGGAGTCTTTCTTTCTCCCTGCCAAGGACTCCGCGCCAGCCTCACCGTCTTTTACTATTCGCACACCATGTCCCTGCGCATACTGTTTGTAATGCGCACCTTGGATCGCATTCGAAAAGTCGTAACTCTTACGCATCGTTAGGCACCGCGTCTCCGTCTGTATTCTTCGATTTCATCCGTTTCTGCCTCACGAGCGCTGATGAGGCGAATGACGTTCTCATCCTGCGTATACACCGTCAATAATAGCCGCCCCTTGTCAGACTCGCCGATACTGACGCTCCTCACTTCATCTTCGCTGTGGTCAGGGTCGGAGATCATTAGCTCATAGGGGTCTCCGAAGATGGTCTTCGCTTCTTCAAATGAGACCTTGTGTTTGCGCCGGTTTTGAGCGGCCTTCTTCGGGTCCCACTCGAAGATCAGTTCCATCAACCGATCCTATACCTCGGCCAGCAGCTCCGCCCTGGGGTCCTCCGGATTCAGCTTGGCCAGCTCGCGCAGGATCTCCTTCGAGCGCTCGTCCTGCACCTTCGGCACCACGATCTTCACCTCGACGATCTCGTCGCCGCGCACACCCTCGCGCGATGCGTTGGGCACCCCCTTGTCGCGCAGCCGCAACTTCTGTCCGGTCTGCGTCCCCGGTGGAATCTTCAACTGGGTCCGTCCGCCGCCGTCATGCGTGTCAATCGTCGGCACCTCGATCTTCGCGCCCAGCGCCGCCTCGCTTACCGTCACTGGAACGGTTACAAATATGTCATCGCCCAACCGGGTGAACACCGGGTGCGTTCCCACCTTGATAATCAGGTAAAGGTCCCCCGGCGCCCCGCCGTCCGTGCCCGCGTTGCCTTTGCCCGCCAGCCGTATTCTCTGGCCGTCGCGCGTACCCGGCTTGATGCGGAACTCCAGCGGCTCGCTCTTGGTCACCACGCCTTCGCCCTCGCACATGCGGCACGCATTCTGCACCTTGCCCGTGCCGCCGCAGCGCGGACACTGGATGTTGAACTTCATCCGCCCGCCCATCTGCGTCACCTGGCCGCTGCCATGGCACTCCGGGCACTCCATGCTGCCGCCGGTGGTCGACTTGCCACGGCATGACGGGCAAGTCTCCTGGCGCTGGATGTCCAGCCGCGCTACGCCGCCCCGCACCGCCGACCAGAAGTCCACGCTTACCTGATACTCCAGGTCGGTCCCGGCCCTTGGCCCGCGCGCCTTCTGCCCGCCAGAAAAAATTCCACCAAATAGGTCCTTGAAGCTGCCGCCAAACCCGGTACCGCCACGCTCCTGCGTCCCACCGCGCTCGCGCCCGGTGCTCTGAAAGTCGGAGAAGTCGAAGCCGCTGAAGTCGAACGGCACCTCCTGGGTGGTATGCCCCGCGTAGCCCGCCGCACCGCCGCCCTGAGGCCCGCCGCCAAATCCCCCGCCGTATCCTCCGCGCGCTGCCGCCTCCGCCGCTGCCGGGTCGATGTTGTCCGAATAGAACCCGAACTGGTCGTAGACCTTGCGCTTCTTCTCGTCGCTCAGCACGTCGTTGGCCTCGGAGATCTCCTTGAACCTCTCCTCCGCCTTCTTGTCGTTCGGATTCACGTCCGGATGGTATTTGCGCGCCAGCTTGCGGAACGCCTTGCGGATCTCCTCCGGCGTCGCCCCCTTCTTCACCCCCAGTGTGCTGTAATAATCCTTCGTCTGTGTCGCCATCGTGCTGCGCCCCTGCCCCTTAGTCCCTGCACTTCCATTCTGGAAAAAAGGCACGACCGAAGCCGCGCCTTTTTCCTAAATCAAAATGTTACCGCTCTGCAGCGCCTCAGTTCCAAACCTTCCAGGCCTCAATCGCTTCAATGGAAATCATCTGGTCTGGCTCCATCTGCCGCATCCGGTTCATAAACTGCTCGGCCTCTTCGCGCGTGTCGAACATCATCCGGTTATACAGCTGTCCGGCGCGAACCTGGTCGCACCGCCACATGGTCTCCGTCGTCATCGTCGTCTGCCCTCCGGGAATCCGATTGAGTTCCAAGTCTTCTGAAGCAGTCTTCCGATTCAGCTCTCTCTTCCAGCGATCTTCGTTTCGGATCGCGTTTTGGTTGCTCAAAGAATTGCAGGCGCGCAAATACCGCATGGGACAAAGCCAGCCAGCCAACTTGTCTGTGTCATTTTGTCTCATTCAATGTCTCACGTCTGGCGCCAACTTCACACTCCAACCGCGTAAATTCCTGTGGGGAACCAGTCCGAATTCCCCCCATTCATGTTCGTTCAGTTCCACACATGCTGGATCGGCATCGGCTCAATCTTGAACACCAGGTCCGGAGACATCCCGGCCAGCCTGCGCGCAAACTCCCGCGCCTGCTGCTCGCTCATAAAAACGCTCTGCTCCTTCACCTCGCCGCCCAACCACTGCTCGCACTTCCAAACCATCTGCTGCGTCATCGCGCCCACCTCCTGTCCCCGATCTCGCCCCAACCTTCGCCCCTCCTCGCAACTTATACGAGAAGGGCGCTCCAACCACCGGGAGCGCCCTTCCAAACTGCCCCGTACCATTGGATGCGGGACCGATTCACTTCGATGAGGACCGGCCCCGCCATCCCTTATTTCTCGACGTCCACGTACTCCGCGTCGATTACGCCTTCGTCCTTCTTCGGCTCTTCCGGCGCACCCGCCGCAGCGCCTGTGCTTTCCGCGCCGGCCGCGCCGTCGGCCGGGGCTGAAGCCGCGGCCGCCTTGTACATCACCTCGGCCAGCTTGTGGCTCGCAGTGGTTAGACGCTCCTTCGACGCATTCAGCTCAGTCGCACTCGGATCGCCCGCCAGGGTCTTCTTCGCGTCCTCCAGCGCGGTCTCGACGTCGCTCTTGTCCGCCGCCGCAACCTTATCGCCAGAGTCCTTCAGCATCTTCTCGACGTTGTAGACCATCGAGTCGAGTCCGTTGCGCGCCTCTACCTTATCGCGCTGCTCCTTGTCCTCAGCCGCGTGGGCTTCGGCGTCCTTCGCCATCCGCTCCACCTCTTCCTTGCTCAGGCCGGAAGAGCTGGTAATCGTGATCTTCGCGTCCTTGCCGGTGGCGTTGTCCTTCGCCGTCACATTCAGAATGCCGTTGGCGTCGATGTCGAACGTCACCGCGATCTGCGGCACGCCGCGCGGGGCCATCGGAATGCCGCCCAGCTTGAACTTGCCCAGGGTGCGGTTCTGCGCCGCCATCGGCCGCTCGCCCTGCATCACATGCACCTCAACCTCGGTCTGGTTATCGGCCGCCGTCGAGAACGTCTCCGTCTTCTTGGTCGGAATGGTGGTGTTGCGCGCGATCATGCTGGTCGCCACGCCGCCCATCGTCTCAATCGACAAGGTCAGCGGAGTCACATCCAGCAGCAGCAGGTCCTTCACATCGCCCGCCAGCACGCCCGCCTGCACCGCCGCGCCGATCGCAACCACCTCGTCCGGATTGACGCCCTTGTGCGGCTCCTTGCCGAACAGCTCCTTCACCAGTTGCTGGATCTTCGGCATCCGAGTCTGTCCGCCAACCAGCACCACCTCGTCGATCTTGCTGGCGTCCACGCCCGCATCCTTCATCGCCTGCTTCGACGGTCCAACCGACTTCTGCAGCAGGTCGTCAACCAGGGACTCCAGCTTGGCGCGGGTCAAATTGCGCACCAGATGCTTGGGTCCGCTTGCGTCCGCAGTAATAAACGGCAGGTTGATCTCACTCTCCTGCGCCGTCGACAGCTCAATCTTGGCCTTCTCAGCCGCGTCCTTCAGCCGCTGCAGCGCCATCTCGTTGCCCTTGGCATGCAGATCCAACCCGGTATCAGCTTTGAACTCAGCGATCAGCCAGTCCACAATCCTCTGGTCCAGATTGTCGCCGCCCAGGTGGGTGTCGCCATTGGTCGACTTCACCTCGATCACGCCTTCGCCCACTTCCAGAATGGAGATGTCAAAGGTCCCGCCGCCAAAGTCATACACGGCAATGGTCTCGTCCTTCTTCTTGTCCAGTCCATAGGCCAGCGCCGCCGCGGTCGGCTCGTTCACGATCCGCTTCACGTCCAGGCCGGCAATCTTTCCGGCGTCCTTGGTTGCTTGGCGCTGCGCGTCGTTGAAGTACGCAGGCACCGTGATCACCGCCTCGGTCACCGGCTGCCCCAGGTAGTCCTCCGCCGCCTTCTTCAGCTTCTGCAGGATCATCGCCGAGATCTCCGGCGGGGTGTACTCCTTGCCCTGCGCCACCACCACAATGCCGTCGCCCTTCGCGACCACCTTGTAGGGCACCATCTTCATCTCATCGCCAACTTCACTCAGCCGGCGTCCCATAAACCGCTTGATCGAATAGATCGTGTTCTCCGGGTTGGTAATCGCCTGACGCTTGGCCACCTGGCCAACCAGCCGCTCGCCGCTCTTGGTGAACGCCACAATCGACGGCGTCGTCCGCCCACCCTCTTCATTGGGAATCACCTTCGGCTCGCCGCCCTCCATCACCGCGACGCAGCTGTTCGTCGTTCCCAGATCGATGCCAATAATCTTTCCCATAATCTCCGCTCCCTGACCTCAAAATTTGCTTCTAAGCCCCTGAAAAATAGATTCCAAAACCCTCAACTCGGATCCATCTATATGTTCTGCTGACCGTCCCAGTCTCACATATGAGTGACTTACTGTCAATCTATCTGATGCATTTCCTGTCGCTGCGGATGCGTCCCGGCGGATTAAATAAATTCGTTCCGTCCCAACCCGTCAGGCGTATCATGTTGGCCGTGAAAGGAAGCTGACGATGAAACCCGGGCTCCGTTTTGCGTTGCTCCTTCCCGTGGCCGCGCTGCTCGGCTGCACAGTCCCCCCCGCCACCACGTCGCCGGCTCCAACCCCCACCGGCGCCTGGCAAAACTGGCAGATTCAAGCCGGCACCGCCATCACCTCGCCGCCGAACACCTACCCCTCGTTTCTGGGGGCCATTCAGATCCAGGGCGCCCAGGCCTCCGGAATCTTTATCCCCATCGACGCCAACGGCAGCGGGCCCGCGCTGGACCTCGCCGGCGCCTTCAACGCCTCCACGGAGGACGTCACGCTGGCCACCTACGGCACCGGAATCGGGTACATCCAACCAGCCACGCCATACACCCTCGTGCCGGTCGACGTCATCGGAGGATGCGTGTACCCGCCGGGCTATACCGGAGTTGAATGCAACGCGCTGGTCAATCTTAGCCCCGCCGTCGGCGTCCAGATCGCACCGCTCAACGGTACCTTCACCGGTACCCTCACCGGATCTTTTGGCATCCTCGGCTCGAACGTTACTCCCATCCCCATCACCACCACGGCCAGCCTGACCCTTACCCAATCCTCCACTCCCAACTCATCCGGCGCATTCCCTCTGACCGGCATCGTCACCTTCGCCAGCACCAGCGACCTCAGCACAACCACACTCACCGGGACGGTCAACGGCGAAGGCATCTCTCTCGAGAACGCCCCCACTGCCAATCCGGTGGCCAGCCCCACGATCACTCTTGCTGCCTCTACCAACCCGACCGCGACCCAGATCACGATCACCAACCTCGCCTACACAGGCCCGGCGGTTACCGACCCCTACGCCTCTCTCACCGGAACCCTCACCCTGCGGCAGTAAGTGGCACCCTTACCCGCCACTACGGTTCCTACCCGCATCCCGGAGCAATCTCCATGCACGCCGATTTCATCCGCCCCTCTACTTCGCCCATCCTTCGCAACCTTCGCTTCGCCCTCCTGCTTCCCCTCTCCGCACTTATTGCCTGCGGCTCGTCTGGCAGCCAGAGTTCTTCCTCTTCGACCACGCCAACTCCCACCCCCTATAACTTCAACGGCATCTGGCAGATGTACTCCACAACCGGCGTCGCCAGCTACCTGGCTCTTAGTAGCTTCTCCGGCCCGCTTCAGGTCTCCAACGGCGCAGTCACCGGGACCCTCACACCATATGCCGTAGGATCGAACAGCTATGTCTGCACTACGGTAGTCAACCTGCCGATCAGCGTCACCGGAACCCTGGACGCGGAGAACAATCTCACCCTGACCTTCCCTCTTGGCGGCGGCACGGCAACAATCGTAGCGGCCTTGGCCGACAATCCATCAAACTACGCTTACGGCAGTTGGCAGATCAACGGAGGCACCTGCCCCATGTCCGTCACTACTATGGAGATCAAGCAGACGACCGCCACCACGCCCGAGACCATCACACCGTCCCCGACCACCGGGACCCTCTCCGGCAACTGGTCGGTCAACGCTGCTGTCTACCCCACCACTATCCTGGCTGTCACCGGGTTTGGTGGTCCGCTCCAGTTCTCCGGCAGCTCAGTCACCGGAACATTGTCGCCCTACGCAACCTTCACCAACTCCAACCCTGCCAACTGCTTCTACACCGCCTATCCCAACTACACGGCCACCGGCATTGCGGTAGGTCCCGCTGCCTTCACCGGAACGCTCGACTCCAGCAACAACCTCACCTTGACCGCCCCACTTGCCGGCGGAACCGCCACCATTACGGCGACCCTCAGCGGCAATCCCCAGACCTTCGCCAGCGGCAGCTATCAGATCGTCGGAGGTCCTTGCGCCACACCGGCGACCGCTATGACCCTGGCCCAATACGCTCCGATCAGCGGGACCTACTCCGGCACGTTCAATGATGGGCAAGGAGGAAACGTCCCGGGGTCCGCCCCCAATCTCACCATCACCGCCACCCTCACCCAGTCCACCGCCGCCAACTCCAGCGGCGAGTATCCCATCACCGGCACGCTCAAAGTCGCCGGAACCTGCTCCGAAACCACCAGCTTCACCGGCTTTGTCTCCGGCAGCGGCTTCTTCTCCACAACCGGCGCAGCTCCCTCCTTCACTGGCAACAGCGATCCCACTGCCTCCAGTCTCTACTACGCGGCTCTCCTCGACACCACCTGCAACTACACCCAAGGCACCCTCACCCGCCAATGATTCCGTTCCCTGCGAAACCATGTTCCTCCATCCGCCTCTGTTATCATCGGCTTCCCAATGACAATCGCCGAGCACGTGCGGCCTGAGTCCTCCGCCACACCCTCTCCCGCGAGAGCCTTACCCGATTCCGATCCCGACGCTGCCTTCGCCCGCTGGGTCGAATCGCACCGGCTTCCCATCCTCATCTTCGCCGCGCTGGTCGCCATCTTCTGGATCGTCCTGTACCTCCAGTTCACCGTCGACGACGCCTTCATCAGCTTCCGTTACGGCCTGAACCTGGTCATCCACCACGTCTGGAACTGGAACCCCTCCGGCCCGAACGAGGAGGCCTACACCAGCGCCATCTACACCTTCCTCGGCGTCATTCCCGCGCTGCTGCGCCTCTCGCCGGCGCTGTTCTTCAAGTTCGTCGGAGCAGCCTGCCTCGGCGTCACCGTCTACCGGCTGCGCACCCTGACTGGGACCCCGTTCGCGGCGTTGCTCGGAGTCCTCCTGCTCGCCGTTCATCCCTACCTCTGGATGCACGCGTTCTCCGGCCTCGAAACGCCCCTCTACATGCTCCTCATCCTCGAGATGGCGATCGCCGCCCATCGAGCTGCAACCACCTCACCCGCCTGGGCCTACACGCTCTTCCTCCTGCTTCCGCTCACCCGGCCCGAAGGCATCGTCTTCGCCTTTGCGGGAGTCCTCCTCTTCTGGCAGGCTCGCGGCAGCGCTCCCAAGCGTCCGGCGTGGTTCGCCCTGGCGATCTTCCTCGGAGTCGTCTACTTTCTAGCGCGCTGGCATTACTTCGACCATCTGTTTCCCAATCCCTTCTACGCCAAGATCCACGCCGCCACGTGGCGCGGCGTTGCCAGATGCCTCGCCGCCAACCTCATCAACTCCGATGGATACTTCTTCATCCTCCTACTGCTCTTCCTTCTCGCCCGCAGACCGGTCACCCGCATCTTCGCCGCATGCAGCTTCCTGGTGCTGCTTCTGCTCTTTGCGCCCAACTCCGTGCAGATGAACTTCGCCGACCGCTTCTACCTGCAGTTGACCTTCCCCATCTTCTTCCTCTTCCTGATCGCCGAGGACGTCGCTGCCATCTCCCGCATCGCCGCGATCATCGCCGGCATCTCGCTGCTGCTCATCCTGCCCGCCAACCTCATCTATGGGGCCACCAACTTCTTCATCACCAAACGCTCTCACATCGATCTGGGCCAGCGCCTAGCACCCTTCGCTCAGGACCACGTCCTCTTTGCTGGAGCGGCCGGCGCCATCCCTTACTACTCCGGCTGGGTCACCTACGACTTCCTCGGTCTAGGCACCAACCGGTTCCTCGGCCCCACGGTCACACTCTCCCGCCTGCAGCAAATTCACCCCGACCTCATTCTCATCTTCGGCGATTCTCCGGGCCCCGAAGCTGCCGAAGAATCCGAGAAAGCTGGCTCCCTCGCCGTCAATCCCGTCGTCCTGCAATACCTCCGCGAGACCAACCAGTATCGGTACGCAGGCGCGGCGCGCGCCGATGGCTTCTACCTGGTCTCCTTCCTGCGCAACGACACTCCTCAACACGACCAGATCCTCTCCGCCCTGCAGCAAAACACTGAAATCTCCGCCCGCACGGACTTTTCCCTCAAGTCCCTCCTGCTCCAGCGCTACGTGCCGTGGTCGCAATAATCGCCCCAATAATTCACTTGTTGCCGCCATCGGCTGGGCGTAGCATTTCAGCATGATTTCCAGGCTCCGTCTCCTGCTCCTCACGCCTTTGGCCGCCCTTCTCGCCTGCAGCAGCCACACCATTCTGCCCATCCCCACCACCGCGGCCATCAGCGGGGATTACGTCCTCAACGTCGCTCCGGCGGTGGGCAGTGCGGCCACCAGCTTCACCGGCAATCTTTTTATCTCGGGATCGGCCGTTGACGGCGCCTTCCAGTACAACAATGGCAATTCAGCCTGCAGCGGGCAGAGCTTCCCGGTCGTCGGGACCATCGGTAGCAACGGGGTCATGACCCTCTCGTCCAGCTCCTTTGCCGGCAGCTTCTCCGGCAACACCGCGACCCTTACCATGCAGACCCCGCTCGACATCATCTCCGGCGAACTCCCCAATTCCAGCGGGACGGCCCAGATCGCCGCCGGACCGGGCACCAACTGCACGCTTGCCTCCAGCACTCTGACCGCCAGCCTGCTGACCCCCTACAACGGGACTTGGGTTGGACAGGTCTCCGGCGCGGCCAGTGGCACGGCGACCCTCATCGTCTCCGAGGTCCTGCCCGGGACCCCGCCCCAGGCTCCTTCGGCGGCAACCACAACCGACGGCGTAATCCCGGTCACCGCCAGCCTTGCGTTTGGCGGCGGTTGCAGCTTTACCTCTACCATCGGAATGACCGGCCAGATCAGCGGCTACAATCTGCAACTGACCCAGGTATCGAACGGTCCGCCCGTCACCGTCTTGGTCAACAACGCCCAAACCATCGTCAGCTTCAGCATGACCATTCCGAGCGGCGCACTGAACGCAGCCGGTACTGCTCCTCTGGGTTGCCCGACCGGCAGCTACTCCGGTGCCATCACCCCGCAGTAGGCGTAACCATCCGTCTCGTCAAGCCTCGATTACCGCCCCCTCCGGCGCTGTCCGGTTTCTGTGGTGCGCCAGAATATACGCCAACAGAATCACCGCTCCGGCCGCTCCCACCACGGCTTCGGAGCCCGCCAGCCCGCGCCCGCCCCACTTGTCGCCGCCCCATCCGTCCACCTGAAGCATGTACAGTACGGGAACATTGCCCAGCGAGTTGATGATGCTGTAGCGACCACTGCCGCTCTTGCCCGAGTTGCCCAGAAACTCCAGCACTACCGCAGTAAACACCGCATAGCAGGTGCCCACCGTAAATAGATACAGGGTCACGCCCAGGTAGTAAGTCGACGGCCGCAGAGGTCCCAGCCACAGCACGCACAACGCCGCGCAATTGACCAGGCAAACCAGCATATACATCGCCGCGGCGCGCACCCGGGTGGGCAGAGTCGATGCCGCCGCGGACCCACCCGCCATCAGCAGCCCGCCGGCCAAGCCATTCATCCAGGCCACGCTGTCGCCATTTACGTGGTACTGCGCCGCCACCCCGGAGAGCAGGCCGATCGCCGCGCCGCTACCCATCGGGAATACCATGCAGCCCACGTACGGCAGCGCATCCCAGCGCCAGAAGGTGGTCTTGCATTCGTTCCAGACCCGGCGCATCGTGTCCGCAAACCCGCCGACCGCGATCTCCTCCTGTCGAGGCGCAGCCAGCGCGAACAACGCCGGCACGCCGATGAGCCCAGCGGCCGCCAGCCCCAGCGCGTCCCGTCCAACCCTGGAGCTCATCCACACCAGCACCGACGCCGACAGCGCGCCAAAACCCATCGAGCCGGCCTGGTAGAAGCTGCTGGCCACACGCCTTGGCCGCTCCGTCCGCATCGCGCCCATCATGCCGCCGCAACTCGATACCACCAGTTGACTGAAGCACGCACTGAGCAGCATCAGCACCACGGAATCCGTCGACGAGAGGTTCTTCTGATGGAACCCCGCCGCCATCAGCACCGCGGCCAGCAGTCCGCCGACCAGCAGCCACGTCCTGCGCCGGACAAAGAAGTCCGTAATCGGGCTCCACAGGAAATAAAGGCTCGTCGGCAGGGCCAGCAGCCCGATCAGATGCGATTGGCCTCCGCTTCCCACCCCCTGCTGGCTCAGCAGGTAAGCCAGCACGCCGCCCTGAATCACACCGTTGGCCACCACCGCCGAGGGCGCGATCAGCAGGGAGTAGAGCCATGGGCGGTCTTTTCCAGTCGCCTCGCCGCCCGGGATGCCACCCAGGGAGGCCTCCACGCCCACCGTTTCAATCTCGTTCATCCCCAGAATCTACCACGCCAGCCGTCCGACGGCTCCATCGTTTCCCTGTACCGCGCTGATAGCAGAAGGATTTCAGCCCTCGCAGCACCCGCGCTCACGCAAAAGACCGCAGCCAAAATGCATCCTGCGCCCCGGCGCGCGCCTCTATATCCTTACAGCTTCACGCCGCACCCCGAAAAGGAGCCTCCCCAGCAGCATGGCTGCCACCGCAATCGCCCCGCCCGATCAGTCCGCCGGCGTCACCCAGGGCGTTAACCCCTGGCTGATTGCCGCGGCCGTCATGCTAGCCACCTTCATGGAGGTGCTCGACACCGCGATTGCCTCGGTCGCCCTGCCCTATATCGCCGGGTCGCTCTCCGCCTCCACCGACGAAGCCACCTGGGTGCTGACCAGCTATCTGGTCTCGAACGCCATCGTCCTGCCCGCCAGCAACTGGCTCTCGCTCAAGTTCGGGCGCAAGCGCTTCCTCATGACCTGCGTGGCCATCTTCACCGCAGCCAGCTTCGCCTGCGGGGCCGCGCCCACACTCGCCTTCATCCTGATCGCCCGGGTCATCCAAGGCGCCGGCGGCGGCGCGCTCCAGCCGCTCTCCCAGGCCATCCTGCTGGAGTCCTTTCCTCCGGTCAAGCGCGGCGCGGCCATGGCCGTCTTCGCCTTCGGCGTCGTGGTCGCCCCCGTCCTCGGCCCCACCCTCGGCGGGTGGCTCACCGACACCTACTCCTGGCGCTACGCCTTCTATATCAACATCCCCATCGGCATCCTCGCCCTGTTCATGATCAACCGCTTCATCAAGGATCCTCCCTACATCAGAAACGCCAAGGTCGCCCCCTTCGATAACCTCGGCTTCGGCGCGCTGGTGGTTTGGACCGGCCTGCTCCAGGTCGTGCTCGACAAGGGCCAGGAGGACGACTGGTTCGGCGCCGTCTGGATCCGCTGGGCCGTCTTCTTCCTGATTACCAGCTTCGTCTACTTCTGCTACCACTCATGGACGAACAAGAATCCCCTCGTCAATCTCAGAGTCTTCAAGGACCGCAACTTCTTCATCGGCTGTATCCTCATCTTCCTCTTCGGGATCGGCATCTACTCCACCGTCACCGTGCTCCCGCTCTTCTATCAGGAGCTGCTCGGCTACACCGCCTTCACCGCCGGAATGGTGGTCGCGCCGCGCGGCGTCGGCGCCATTTGCGGCATGCCCATCATCGGCGCGCTCTCCAATAGGGTCGATCCCCGCTACCTGCTCACCTTCGGCTTCCTCACCTTCGGCCTCACCACCCTCTACTTCGGCAACATCACCCTCGATCTCTCCCCCACCACGCTGCTGCTGCCCATCCTCATCACCGGCTTCGGCCTCTCCTTCGTCTTCGTCCCCATCTCCACCGCCGCCTACGGCACCCTGCGCAACGACCAGATCGGCAACGCCTCCGGCATCTTCAACCTGATGCGCAACGTGGGCGGCTCTATCGGCATCTCCATCGCCCAGACCCTGCTCACCCGCCGCACCGACGTCCACCAGAACGAGATTCTCAACTCGGTCCCCATCACCGGCCAGCAGTTTCAGAACTCGCTCGGCGCGACCCAGCAGGCGTTGGGCGGCCACTTTGGCCCCAGCAATGCCCTGCCCGCCGCCCAGGCCACGCTCTATCAGCAGCTCGGCCGCCAGGCCGCTCTCTGGTCGTTTGTCGATGTTTTTCGCTGGCTCTCGCTGCTGTGTTTCGTCTGCGTCGCGGTGGTCTGGACCTTCAAGAAGGTGAAGCCCGGCAAGGCCCCCGCCGGTGCACACTAGCCCCGCTTAGCTGATAGCTGAGAATTTAAATCGATTGGTTAAATCGCTTCTGCCCATGCTTCACTAATAATTCTGCATAAATCCGCCCGCTTCAAACCCACATCCTCACCCCGTTCGCGTACCATTCCTTCCATCCCGCGCAACGCGCGAACTCATCTCGAAAGGACCACTCCCATGTCCAACCCCTTCGTTCACCTCGAACTCAACACCCCCGACGTCGCCAAGTCCAAAGAGTTTTACTCCGGCCTCTTCGGCTGGTCCTTTGAAGATATGCCGATGGGTCCGGGCATGACATACAGCACCTTCAAGCCCGCCTCCGGCCCCGGCGGCGGCATGATGACCGTCGAAGGCGCGCCCACCATGTGGCTCGCCTACGTCGGCGTCAAGGACATCAAGGCCGACACCGAAAAGGCCGTCTCGCTCGGCGCCAAAGTTATCCGCGGACCGCAGGAGGTCCCCGGCCACGGCTGGATGACCATCCTGCTCGACCCCGCCGGCGCCGCCATCGCGCTCTGGCAGCCCACCACCCCCATGGCCTAAGCCTTACCGAACGCTGCCGCCGGGTGCTCCACATCTCGCACCCTGAGATGTGGGCTCCCGTGCATCGCAAACCGCGAACCTCTCGCCCCGCTACTTCTTCTGCGACGGCACAAACTTCTCCATCACCGCGTTGCGCATCAGGTCGGGCGGCAACAATCCCTGCGCCAGCAGGAAGTCGTGAAACTTTTTCTGGTCGAACTTCTCGCCCAGCGCAGCCTCCGTGTCTTTGCGCAGTTGCAGCAGCTTTGTGTAACCGTAAAAGTAGCTATTGGCCTGGCCCGGCGAGCGGTAGGTAAACCGCTCCAGCTCTTCTGTCGCAAACGCATGGCTGATCACCACGTCATTCTCCAGCAGCTTGCCCGCATCCGCCACCGATATCTTGCCCGATTGCAGCTCCGGATCGAGGAACGCTCGCGCCGCACGCAGCAGCCGCAGTTGCAATGTCGCCAGCTTGCCCTCCGTCGGCTCGTACGGCTCCATCATCCACTCCGAGTAGAGTCCCCAGCCCTCCACATTGGTCGAGTTAAACGCGTACAGCACCCGGGCTAGGCTCACCCCATGCTCCAGCATCGAGTCGAACTGCAGTTCGTGCCCCGGCCGCGCCTCGTGCGCCGTCATCGGCCATGCCACCGCGTCCCAGGTGAAGTCGTCATACTTGTCCGCAGCGCCGCCGTTCGCGGAAGGAACATTCAGCGGCAGCACAAATTCGCCCTTCTGCCCGGTATTGTGCAGAAACGGCGGAGGAACCATGTGCGGCGCTGGCTGCTGCGCCGTCTCCGCCGCCGTCGCCAGCCGTATGATCGCCGGCCGCTCGGGCAGCGTCACTAGGCTCTTCGCCACGATAACGTCTTCGATCGCCTTCAGCCGCGCCTGATAGAACGGCAGGATCGCGTCGCCCTCGAGCTGCGTCTTCTTCATCTCGCGCAGCACATCGCGATAGTCGGTCAATCTCCATCCATGCGCCTTGGCAATCTCCACGGCCAACGACGCCATCTCCGCCTGGCACTCGGCAAACGCCTGGTGCGCCAACACCGCCAGTTGCTCCGGAGGAAGGTCAACGCCATAGCTCTCCAGGCCCAGCGCATACTCCTTCGGCGCAAGCCGGAAGTCGGTCCGTCCCTTAGGCATCACCGTCGCACGCACCCAGGTGTCGTAGTCCGCCAGTTGCTCCCTCAGCTTGCCGAAGGGCTCTTCCCAGCCGGTCACCTTGTACTTCATAAAGAGCTGCTCCAGGCCGTCCACGTAGTTTTTGTTCCGTCCCAGCTCAGTCTCCATCTCCGCCACCGATGGATACTCCACGCCCGGCTTGGCCATCTGCTCCATCATGCGCTGCTTCAGCACTTCGGTGAACGGCTTGAATCCCGGCTCCATGCCTGCGTACTTGCGCAGCCGCACCACCGCCGCCGGCCGCCGTTCCGCAGCCACCTGATCGTCCAGCAGGGTCCGCAGCCCGCTGAACACCAGCACGCTTGCGTCCAGGAACTGCACATTGTGGTCGAGTTGATAATCGTCCCGGCGGAACTGCAAGTCGAAGGCCTTCAGCAGAATCTGCAGGTCCTCGCGCACCTCGTCATTCTTCTCTTTCGCCTCGATCTTCTTCACCTGCGCCAGGACCGCTTCCAACTCCTTGCGCTGCGCAATCTCGTCTGCGCGGGTCGCGTCGGTAATCAACGGGTCGTACTGCTTCAGCCCCTGCGCCGAGCCGCTCTCCGGCGAGTGCTTCAACTGCACATCCAGCAGCATCTGGGTGTACTGATTGCTGCGCGCCACCCAGGCCGGCGCGGCGGCTGCGGAAGCGGCGGGCGGTGCAGGAGGAGTTTGCGCCATCACAGTAAAAGTCACCGTCCCCAAAACACCAACAAGAATCATCCACGACACGGCACTACGAAGCATCGGTCAATCTCCAGAAATGTGAGTGCAACCAGCATACGTCGTGGTTGCCTGCGCACAAGAAGCCAGAAACTCTCTCGAGCGCCGGCTCTACGGCTGCGTCGGGGTCGCGCCAGCTTGACCTGCGCCACCACTCGTGCTGGTCCCGCCCCCCGGCTGCTGCCCGAACCCTCCCGGCTGCTGCCCGAACCCGCTCGGTTGCTGCCCAAATCCGCTCGGCTGCTGCCCCATACTCCCTGGTGCCTGGCTACCCAGCGAGTCCGCATTGACTGAGCCTAACCCTTGGTTCAGCGCCGCCGCAGTCTTCAGCATCTCGAGCCGCGGGTCGTAGAGAAACTCCCAGGTATCGTAAGTCGTCTGCTGATTCAACTCCAGGATAGAATTCCCCGACGCACTGCTACCCACGCCCATGATCATCCCGCCTCCGCCTCCGCCCAGCGGGCTGGCAATTCCTGCCGCGCTGCCCAATCCCGATGTCTGACCATTGGCGCCGCTGGTATCGGTCGACCCAGCCGCTCCGGGGGCACCGCTTCCGCCAAAGCCTTGCGAACCACCGGCCGAGCTTCCAATTCCCGCTTGCCCGAAGCTGCTGGCCGTGCCTCCGGTCCCGGTATTTCCTATTCCGCCAATCCCCGGCGACTGCATCGCCGCCGCCGACCCCAGACCGGCACCCGCAATTCCCTGCAGCGGCTCGCCGAAGAACCCCTTCACCGTGGTCTTGTTCTGTCCCACCGCAATCAGCCGGTAATCCGGTTGACCCGTCAGCGGGTCAACATACTCCTTGCGCAGATAGCGGATGTTGTTGGTATTCAACAGCTGCTGGATCGATCCCGGATAGCGCTTGTTCTTGGCATAAAATCGCCGGATCGCCAGCACATACTGGTTGGCCCGCCGCGCCGACTCCACCTCGCGTTCCCGGCGAATGCTGAACGCGATCTCAGTCGCAGCCATGCCCAACACCAGCAGGATCACCGCAATCGCCACAATCAGGCCAAGCAGCATGAAACCCTGCTCGCCCCCGGCGGAAGGCTCCGCTCTCTCGAACCTCGAATCTTGAACCTTGAAGCTCATCGTCAATTCGGTATCAACAGCGGAAGCGTCTGGTTGTTATTGTTCTGCATATCCTCCACCTGGATGGATTTCGCATCGATCGATACCACCCGGTAGCGCCGCACCACAACGTCGCCGGCGGACGCCAGAATCACATCGTCGCCATGCAGCAGAAACGCCTGGCGCGCCCCCTTGGAAGTCTCATAGCCAAAAAACTTCAGCGGGATCGGCGGAGGCGGTGCGGGTACTGCCGGTTGCACCGGAGGCGGAGGCGTGACCACCGCCGTCTTCGGCCTCGCCGCCGCGATCGCCTCAGGTATCGGCCCTACCGGCACCGACGACGCGGAAAAGATATTCCGCCCAGTCCCCGAATACTCCACCGACTCGCTCACCAGCATCGCCTCCATATGCAGGGTCGGGTCCAGCGCGGTTGAACTCTTGCCCACCGCCCTCGCAGCGTTTCCCCCAGAGGACCCCGTCGCAGCCGCATCACCCGCCGAGTTGGCAGGCGCGCTCGCCACTGCCGCCGGCGCCTGCGCCGTGGGCGTGCCAGTGTAGAAGTACTCGAAGTAGACCAGCACCGACGCGATCACCACGAACACAACCACCGCCGCGATCTTCTTCTGGTCTTCCGACACCTTCGTTCCGAGCTTCATCGCGTGCCTCCCAACCGAGGCACGTCCACCATCGTCTGCTCGCTTGCACCTGCGGCCGCGACCCCAGCCGCCGGGACATCCTGCGCCGCCGCCTCGCGCAGATAGCTCGTCAGGCCCAGCCGCAGATTGACCGTCCCAGTCTGTTGCCCGGTGAACGTAACGCTGGTAATCGCAAAGAACATCTTGTCCCGCTCCAGCGAGTTGATGAACTGCACCAGCGGCCTGTAGTCGCCGCTCAGGCTGGCGTCCATGCGCACCTCAGTCAGCTCACCCTTCGACCCCGCCAACACCGTCGCCGGCGCATAGGCTACCCGGGTCAGCCGCACGTTGTGGTCCTTGGTCAGCACGCCAAGCTCGCCCGCGACCTCAGAGTAGGTCGCCGGCAGCCGCTCCTTATAGAACCGGTCCGCCTCATCCGTCGCCCGCGCCAGCTTCTCATCCAGACCGCGCAAGGGTTGCGCCGCAATCTCGGCCGTCTTCAGCGCGATCCGTTGCTGCGCCATCGCGTCCGCGTTTCGCTGGCCCGCCGCATGCCACAGCAGCCCCATCTGCACCAGCAGGTAAACATTAACCAGCACCAGCAGGCCAACACCCGCCCAGTGCAGATTCAGCGGAGTCAGCCAGCTTCGTGCCTGCCCAGTGCCATTGCCATTCGAGCTTTTTGCCTTCAGGATGGTCAGCGCACTCATCGGACACCTCCGTTGGCGCTGGGCTTCTTGGGCCGCGCCGAAATGGGGGCCGCACCAGCTTTGTGCCCCGCCGCAGCCCTGTTCGCCTCAGCCTTGCTCGACCCCGCCTTCAGGTTCGCGGACGCTGTCCCTGCTGCGCTCGCCTCCTTCTTCTCAGCCGGTCCCTTTGCGGGCAATGGATTGTATCCACTCAAAATTTCGAACTCGACGCCTCCCGGGATCCCGGCTTGCGCCGCCTGCACCACCCTGCCCTGCTCCTGCATCTGCGCTGTCTCGTTGGACAGCCGCGGACTCAGGAAGCGCCTGCTCCGCTCCAAATTGCGCATCAGATCGACCGTCAGTTCCCGCGGCCCGCTCACTCGCAATCGGATGCTGACATCGCCTTCGGGGGTGAACTGCGGAGCGATGCTGGTGACCTGCACCCCACCCGGAAGCACCGCCTCCAGGTCCATCATCACCGAAGTCCAACTGAAGCTCTTGCTGGCAAACAGCGCGTTCAGGAACTTCGACCGCTCCAGCACCGCGCGGTTCTGGGGTTGCTGCATCCGCGCCTCGTTGGTCAGCCGCTCATTCTCGAACGCCGCCGTTTGCGCCTTAAGCGTATCCATCTGGGTCTGCGCCGCGCGCGCGTTTTGATTGAGAAAGTGCAGGCTAATCCCGAGCCCCACCGCCGTCACCGCCAGCGCCGCCATCGCTAGCCGCAACCGGGCAAAGAGCGGCCGTAGTTCGACAAACGGGCGGGTCGCGAGATTGATCGAAATTCGCATTAGTTGGCCAACGCTCCACGCACTCCCGCAAGCCAGCCTAGCGGCACCCCGGCAGGCGTTCCCGCCGAATCGGCCCCCGCACCCAGCATCTGCCGGTCCATCATCTCCTGCACCGCCAGCGGGCCCACGTACGCCTCGTCCAGCAGCACGGTCAACGCGTCGGCTCCCAGCGTGCCCGCCGCCAGTATCACCGACGGTGCCGTCTCCAGGGTGTCTTCAAAATACGCAGCCGCCACACTCACCGCCTGCGCCACCTCGTTGGTGGGCTCGGCCCCGGTCTCCTTCGCGGCAGCCTCCGGCCCCGGCATTCCCGCCGCCAGGTCCGCCTGCAGGTCCGCGCCCAGATCGACCGTCCGGTGCAGCAGCAGGACGCCGCCCTTTACGATCGCCGTGGTCACCCCCTCCTGCCCCGCATTCACCACCAGCGTCGGGCGGTCGCCATCGATCAGCCCTGCCAGTGCGGCCAGGGTGCTGGGCAGCACCGCTCCCGGCTCAAATCCCGCCTCGCGCACTACGCTCTCACATTCCGCCAGCACCTCTCGCGGCATCGCCACCGCCAGCACATGTAGCAAGTCCTTCGTCGACGCCATTACCTGATAGCTCACCGCCGCCTCGTCGGCGTCGAATGGCAGCAGCTTCTTCAGCCGGAAACGCACCACCGGCAGCGCCTCCGCCGGCTTGGCCGGAAGCGCATCGAAGTCCAGCAGCAACACCCGCACCGCCGCATCCGGGACCACCAGCGTCACCTCGCGCGAGCGCAAACATACCGCCTCGAGCGCCTTGCGCACCGCCGCCACCAGCACCGCGCGTCCCGCCTCGCCAAACCCGTTGGCGGCAACCGCAACGCTCGCAGCCGCGACGCCAGTATCGCTTACGCGCAGGTGAGGGACCATCGCGCCACCCTCCAACGGCACCCGCGAGACCGCTGAGAGCACCGCCAGCGAGTCCTCAGCCCGCGCCGCCACCACTCCCTCGGCGCGCACCTCGCACGCCAGCCGAGGCCGTGTCCCCATCGATTTCGGCAAAAATTCCATTCCGTCCTAGACTACCTGTTTCCTGCGCAAGTTACGCCATTTTTCGGCGGCCGCACAGCGGAGCCCCAACGAACAACTCACAACTTGTTCCCTACCGCCCCGCCTCGATAAACGTAACCTTATTAATCTCCTTCAGCGTCGTGATCCCCAAACGCACCCGCTGAATCGCCGAGTCGCGCAGAAAGTTCATGCCTTTCTCCCGCGCCTTCTTGCGAATCTCGCTGCCCGGCCGCTTGGCCAGCAGCATCTCGCGGATCTCATCGTCCAGTTCCAGCAGCTCGTGGATCGCCGAACGTCCGCGGAACCCCGTGCCCGCGCACTCCATGCAGCCCGGCCCCTCCTTGAACTTGAACCCGTGCCACTCCTCCGGCTCCAGTCCGCTGGCCATCAGTTCCGCATCCGAGTACACCACATCGCGCACGCAGAACTCGCACACCGTCCGCACCAGCCGCTGCGCCAGAATGCAGTTCAGCGCCGACACAAAGTTGTACGGCTCCACGCCCATGTTCAAAAACCTTCCCAGCACGTCGACCACGTTGTTCGCATGCACCGTGGTGAACACCAGATGGCCGGTCAGCGCCGAGTTGATCGCAATCTGCGCTGTCTCCGCGTCGCGGATCTCGCCCACCAATATCTTATCCGGGTCGTGCCGCAGGATCGATCGCAGCCCGCGCGCAAACGTCAGCCCCTTCTTCTCATTCACCGGGATCTGCGTAATGCCGCGAATCTGATACTCGACAGGATCTTCAATGGTGATGATCTTGTCTTCCTCAGACTTGATCTCGTTCAGCGCCGCGTACAGCGTGGTCGTCTTGCCCGACCCGGTCGGCCCGGTCACCAGCACCATCCCGTACGGCTCCTTGATGTATCGCCGGAACCGCCGCAGATCGTCCGGGTCGAACCCCACCACATCCAGGCTCAGCTTCTTGAACTTCTCACTCATCGACTCCTTGTCCAGCACGCGCAGCACCGCATTTTCGCCATGCACGGTCGGCATAATGCTCACCCGGAAGTCGATCAGGCGGCCCTTGTACCTCACCCGGAAGCGCCCGTCCTGGGGCACCCTGCGCTCCGCGATATCCAGCTCGCTCATCACCTTCACGCGCGAAAGAATCGTCTGATGGTGCTCGCGCGCAATCGGGGCCATCGCCTGCTGCAGCACCCCGTCGATGCGGTACTTCACCATCAGGCAATCGTCGCAGGTCTCCAGATGGATATCGCTCGCTCTCCGCTCCAGCGCGGTAAAGATCGTCGTGTCCACCAGCCGGATAATCGGCGAAATGTCCCCCTCGCCGGTCAGCCGCTCAATCGAGATATTCTCGTCGGAGTTCTCATCCCCGGTCAGCACATCGAACGCCAGCCCTTCGCTGGCCTCGTCCAGCACCCGCTGGCTCTGCTCCGTCTTCTTCAGGATGTCGGTGATCTGGCTCAGCGTCGCCACCCGGGTCACCAGCCGCTGTCCCAGCAGCCCCGATATCTCATCCAGCACCATTAGCTTCGACGGATCGCTGACCGCAATCGCCAGCCGCCCTTCCAGCTGCTCCAGCGGCACAAAGTTGTACCGGAACATCATGTCCACCGGCACGCTCTTGAACAGCTCATGCGAAATCTTGAAGTTCTTCAGGTCGACAAAGTCCGCGTGATACCGCCGCGCCAACGCCTGCGCCCGCTCCACCTCGGACATCCCCATCTCGCTCACACTGAGCGGCACTGCAACCGGCGTAGCCATATATCTCTAAGACTCCCCTCAACCTTATCCGTTACCGCATCACCAAATACATTCCACTTCGCCGGAGGCGCGGATCAATACATCTTTCGTCACCAGCCTGGCGCCGTGGATCAGGGCCGTCGCGCCTATCAACCGGTCTGCCGGGTCCTTTGGATACAACGAACCGAAACGTGCGGACCGCTCAGCGATCTCCCCATTGATCGGCAAGACCATGAACTGGGATTCGATGAAGCGCAGATAGACCTCCAGCGACGGGCTCACCGTCAACCGTCCGCGGACACTCTGCGCTGCAATCTCACGCAGAGTAATATCGGCAATCGCAAGTCTGCCCTCACGCCGCGCCTCAATCAACGCACTGCCGGCAGCGCCAGAGAGCTGCCCCTGATCTTGCGTCAGCCAAATTACAGCATGAGTATCGACGACAATCACTTCAATTGCTCGGCTGAACGCTCAAAGAACTCCTCATTCTCCTCGTCAGAGTACAGCGGCGCCATGATGTCCCCGTGAATTTCAATCATTCCCGGAAAACGAAACGCATCCAGCGGATCCTCGCCTTCTGCAATATCCATAGGCACGATCTTCGCCCATTGCTTCCCGTGTTTAGTCACAATCACCTGCTCCCGCTTGTTCCTGACTTCGTCCAGCAGCCCCAGAAACTGGGCCTTGGCCTTGCCCGCCGCAATTGTCCTCATCTCATCACCTCCTGCCGTGAAAGGATACCATGGTCATGCAACCATGGTCATATTTGTTTTTGTGTTCGCAACTAGAATCTGTTTCAATCCTCCTACGCGTATCGAGGAGCACCCCATGCGTCTCGGCAAGCTGGCCCTCATCCTCGTCACCACCCTGGGTGCCCCATATCTCGCTTTTGAGATGTGGGCCTACTCGCAATCCCCTGCCCCACCACTCCCAGCCCCCGCCGCGACCCTCCAGGTCTACGCCCGCGAGACCATCGTCGACGTCACCGTCACCGACGCCAAGGGCGACCCCGTCCATGGCCTCAAGAAGGAAGACTTCATCGTCAAGGAAGACGGCAAGCCCCAGCCCATCCGCAGCTTCCATGAGTACGGCGTCCGGCCGCCCCAGCCTTCGCCCCCCAAGCTCCCGCCCAACGTCTACACCAACCTCCAGCCCCCGGCAACCAGCAGCGCGGTCAACATCTTCCTCGTCGATTTTCTCAATATCGCCGCCATGCCCGGCTTCGACATCGCGGGCGCGGGCGACGCTCAATCGCGCGCCATCGCCGCTCAGAACGCCGTCAAGCGCGAGGCCAGGAAGTACGTCGCCTCTATGCCTCCGGGCACCCGGGTTATCATCCTTGGCCTCTCCAACAATCTGCGCACCCTCCAGGGTTCCACCTCCGACCCCGCCCTGCTCAGCGCCTCCATCGACACCATGGACTACAACGCCGACGGCCGCGTCTCCACCTACCAAATGTTCTGCGCCCAGGCCGAGATGCGCGCCCGGATGACCCTCGAGTCGCTCAATCAGATCGCGGCCGATGCCTCCGCGATCAAGGGCAAAAAGAACCTGCTCTGGTTCTCCGTCGGCATTCCCTGGATCACCAATCCCAGCGCCCACGCCAAGTGTCTGCCCGACTACTTCTCCGACCTGCTCAAGACCTACGGCCTGCTCGCCGCCGCCCAGATCGCGGTATACCCCATCGACGCCCGCGGCGTTCCCACCGTCATGCCG
>Ga0326727_10001278_pt1 | contig 94806 bp, 77 predicted proteins | sample MB2enrmetagenome_FD_207643 | JGI IMG/M metagenome (GOLD analysis project Ga0326727, IMG submission 207643) | Lab enriched peat soil microbial communities from McLean, Ithaca, NY, United States - MB29MY | ecosystem: Environmental > Terrestrial > Soil > Wetlands > Peat | place: USA: New York... | reverse complement strand
CTGGGCCCAAACGCTGGTAGCCAGCCCGATGCCGGCGGCAAGGAGAGTTACGGCCAAGGTGAGTTTTCTTTTCATGTTCAGAATCAGAACATAAAGTTGCCCGGACGGTAAAGCCAAAGTTTCGCCACTACCTGTCCGGCAGGGTGCCTGCCGCCGCTGCCCAGGGCGCAAGCCGGGATTGCTACAATCAGCTCACCAATGGCTAAGCTCGCATCTGGACAGGACCATTCCGAGCCCCCCACACTGCGCCGTGCGCTGCTGGCCTGGTACGCCCGCCACAAGCGCGACCTGCCCTGGCGTCAGGATCTTGATCCCTATCGCGTCTGGGTCTCGGAGATCATGTTGCAGCAAACCAGGGTGGCGGCCGTGCTGGAGCACTATCGCCTCTTTATGCAAGCGTTTCCCACCGTGCAGGCGCTTGCCCAGGCGCCGCAGGACCGCGTCCTGGCGCTGTGGAGCGGCCTGGGATACTACCGTCGCGCCCGCATGCTCCACCAGGCGGCCAAGCTCGTGGTCAGCGAGCTGGGCGGGGTAATTCCCCGCCGGGTGGAGGAGTTGCGCAAGCTGCCGGGCGTGGGACGCTATACGGCCTCGGCGGTGGCCAGCATCGCCTTTGCCGAGCCGGTTGCCGTGGTGGATGGCAATGTCGAGCGGGTGCTGACCCGGCTCGATGGCGAGCCGCGGGCTGGCGAAGCCACCTGGAAACGGGCGCAGGAGCTGCTCGATCGCCGCCATCCCGGCGATTGGAACCAGGCGATGATGGAGCTGGGCGCTACCGTTTGCACCCCCCAGAGTCCCGCCTGCCCGCTCTGCCCGCTGCTCCCGTGGTGCCATGCTCCTGGGGCGGAAGCCACGAAAGCGCAGCCGCCGCGCCAACGGGTGCAGACGACTCGGGCGCTGGTCGAGCGCGGCCATTCCGTCTTCCTCGTGCAGCGTCCGGCGGATGCGGCCAGGATGCCTGGCATGTGGGAGCTGCCAGAGTGCGACCCGCTTGCCGGATTGCCAGCCCCAGGGCGGTCGCCGGACCCTGCTCCAGGCCAGCTTTTCCGGCTGCGCCACTCCATCACCGACACCGATTACGAAGTACGGGTGCTGCGGCTTGTGCCAAAGGCGCTCCGGGCAAAGGACAAGAAGGCGGGCCGCTGGGTGCGTCGCGATCAGGCTTTCGAACTCCCGCTCACCGGCCTCGCGCGAAAGATCCTGCGCAAGCTGGGCATTCACGGAGCCGCCGCCGGGCGCTAGGCGGCCGTTGTCCGGCAACGTACAATGAGCTTTCAAGGCAAGGATTGCGGGAACCACCCGGCTGAGAGTTCTTACAATGCGCAGACTTCTGCTTATCACTGGATTGTGCCTGGCGCTGGCGGCAACAGGCGCCGCCGGCTCCGCGCGCCATCCGGCCCGGAAAGCCGTCAGCGCAACCCAGCCCGACGGCATGATGGCCGCCCTGCACAACGTGCAGGCAGAGCGCATCCGCGCCGACGTGAAGTACCTTGCCAGCGATGCCCTCGAGGGCCGTGGCACTGGTGCCAGGGGCGGTGCCCTGGCGGCAGACTACATCGCCCAGCAGTTCAAGGCAGCCGGCGTGGAACCGGCGGGTGACAATGGAACTTACTTCCAGAAGGTGCCGCTGGTGGGAGTGACCACTCTTCCCGCGACCACCCTGTCGGTCGCAACTCCCCGCCAGACCATGAACCTGAAGTTGCTCGATGACGTCATGGTCTTCAACCTGGACCAGCACGAAGTCCGCGACATCGATGCCGGCGTGGTTTTCGTGGGCTACGGCATCACCGCGCCCGAGTTTGGCTGGGACGATTACGCGGGCGCCGCCGTGCGCGGCAAGGTTCTGCTCATGCTGGTCAACGAACCGCCCTCGGACGATCCCAATTTCTTTGCCGGCAAGGCGCTCACCTACTACGGGCGCTGGACCTACAAGTTCGAGCAGGCGGCGCGCATGGGAGCCGCGGGCGTCATCCTGATTCACCATCCCGCCATGGCCACCTATGGCTGGGAAGTGGTGCGCAGCTCGTGGTTTGGCGAACGCTCGGCTCTGGCCGATGATCCCGAACCGAAGCTGGCCCTGGCCTCCTGGGTGCAGTTGGAGAAAGCGCGCGCCATGCTGGCCGATGCCGGACAGGACCTGGACACCCTGATCGCGGCGGCGCAACGCAAAGGTTTCCGGGCGCTGCCTCTCCCGCTCCAGGTCAACGCCCACCTGGTGTCCGCCATCCGCCGTTTCGCGTCTGACAACGTCATCGGCAAGGTTACCGGCTCAGACCCCGAGCTCAGCCGCCAGGCGGTTGTCTTCACCGCGCATTACGATCACCTCGGCATTCATCCCGGTCAGCCCGGCAACAACATCTACCACGGGGCGCTGGACAACGCCACCGGCACGGCCATGGTCATAGAGATGGCGCGGGCCGTGCAAGCCGCGCCGGTCAAGCCGAAGCGCTCCATGTACTTCGCCGCCGTTACGGCCGAGGAGCAAGGCCTGTGGGGTTCTGCCTACCTGGCCCGCCATCCTCCGGTTCCGCTTTCCGCCATCACCTTGAATCTCAACTATGACTCGATCAAGCCGCTGGGAATTCCCCGCGAAGTGCAGGCGGAGGGATTCGAGCGGACCACTTTTCGAGCCGTCTTTGAGAAGACGGCAGCCGATTTCAAGCTGACCGTTCTCCCGCCCGCCCATCCGGAAAACGGCGGCTACTATCGTTCCGACCACTTCAGCTTCGCCAAGCTGGGAGTGCCGGCATTTTCCATCGAAACGGGCGAGCACTTCAGCGGTCATCCCGAGTCCTGGGTCAAGGCTTCCAGCGAGGCCATGGACCGCAGCTACCACCAGCCCAGCGACGAGTACAGGGAAGAGTTCGATTACCGCTCCAACGCCGTGATGGCGCGCTTTGGCATTGCCCTGGGTTTCCACGCCGCCAATCAACCCGCTCTGGTGCAGTGGAATCAGGGAATGGAGCCAGCCAGATGAGTTCGAGGCAGCCAGGAAAAGTTACCCACGGTATTGCACCAAAGTAACCTTCCGGAGGGTACAAAAGAACCTGGCCAGGGCGGGATTCTGTACTCCCGTTTGCGTTGTTCCGTGTGATAAAGTCCGTACGTCAGCGCAGATAATCACAAAGACGCAAGGACCCAATGTCTCCGTTGCCTTTGTTCGGACGGGCAAAAATGCGCGAGATGGCGAGCCAGTTTCCGCTGGCCCACTATGTCCCGCAACTTACCCTCCAGGGACTCGTTGCCGGCGTTGACAATCTCCGTCCAGACATTTTTCTCAGCGCCGGGTTTACCTCCGTCGCGCGTGTCCATCTGGCCAATCTCATTGAGCAGCATGGCGACGTGGAGCAACTGGCCAGGGTGCCGGAGGAGAATCCATTTGGCGAATCTCCCTACGGACGCGCCCACATCAAGCACGATGCCCTGCCCGAGCCGGAAAACGATTACCCGGCAAAATTCAAGCAATATTTGAGCGAATTGCAGGTCGCATCGCTGCGCCGGGCCCGCGAAGCCGACGACATGCAACTGGATCTGCTCTGCCGCGTGGGCCTGGTCAAATTCCTCCGCAACGAACTGGGATGGCAGTTCACCCGCGTGCTCGATCTCTGCCGCGAGAACCTGAAGAAACGCGACGAAAGCCGCCTCGAACTGCATCAGATGGTGCTGCGCGACCGCTTCGTGCGCTTCCAGGTCAACAAACGCCAGATCTTGCGATCGGTCGCCCACGATGTCCTGGCCACCATGAATGAGGTGGAGCGGGAGACGGTCGCCAGCACCCGGCACTCCCTGTTCGGCGAGCGCGAGGCCGCCGGCTACGAGGTTCTCACCAACCGCCTGCTGTTCCCGGATTCCGGCAAGGATCCATTCGTCCGGGCTGAGCATTACGCCTTGTTCGGAAGCTTCGATCGTGATCCCGACCTTTTCGATCACGTGGTTGTGATTGCCAAGAGTTTCCTGAAGGACCTCGGCGTGGCCAGCGGCGATGTGGAGGCCGAAGAGCTGCTCAATATGCCTGAGAACGCCAAGATGCTCATGTTCAGCGGGCTTACCGATCAATCTCCGCGTGCCCGGGCGCAGCGGGCCATCACCTCCGCCTGGATGGAGACGCTGGAGCAGGCCGGGGTCATGGACTTTGTGGTGGCCGCCTATGAAACCGTTCCCATCCTGGGCGACTACGGCGCCGTCGTCTCTCCCCAGCAATTGAAGTGCGCCCTGATTCTCAAGCCCGAACTGCGCAAGGTCGAGGAGGTGCTGGAGACGCACGACCGTCGCCCGCCCGATAAGTTGCACGCGGCCGTGCAGCGGGTTCGCTCCGCCGGCAAAACCGAACGCATGCGTTATGCCGCACGATATTTCATCGACCTCTCGCGCTTTCATCGCGACGTGCGCAAAATGGAGGTGCTGGAGCGGACCCTGGAGTCGGTCAGCCTTGTCAACAACGAGCGTCTGCGCGAACTTTCCGAGATCAACGGTTCGCTCTACGAATTTCTCCTGCCGCAAGAACAAAAGCCGGCGGAAGAGCGGGTGAAGGATCACGTCGTGCTCAAGGCCGACGTTCGCGACTCAACTTTTCTGACCCGTTCCCTGCTGCAGCGCGGGTTGAACCCGGCATCGTTTTTCAGCCTCAACTTCTTCGAACCGGTGAACAAGCTGCTGCCCGCCTACGGTGCGGAAAAAGTCTTCATTGAAGGCGACGCGGTGATCCTCACGCTGCTGGAAAACGAGGCCCAGCGCGGCTTTGGCGTGGCCCGCACCTGCGTCATGGCGCGTGAGATTCTGAACATCGTGCACGCCTACAACAGCGCATCCATGGAAGACGGCCTGCCCCCGCTGGAGATCGGCATCGGCATCGCCTATCAGAATTCTCCGCCGCTTTACCTCATGGACGGCGCCCACCGGGTCATGATCTCGGAGGCGTTGAATCTAAGCGACCGGCTCAGCGCCTGCCACAAGCGGGCCCGCCGTCACATCCAGGGCACCAATCCCATCTTCAACGTCTTCGTCTTCCAGACGGTCGAGGAACAGGCCGCGGCGGGCGCCGTCGAAGACTTCCTGCTCAACTACAACGTCGGCGGAATCCACCTGCCGCGGGCCGCCTTCGAGAAGATGCAGGAGGAGATCTCGCTGGAAGAGTTCCAGATGGAACTGCCCATGCCGTGGGGCATGGATACAGTCCGCCTGTTTCGCGGATTGGTTCCGGTCAGTCCCGGCGTCTTTCATCCCATCCTGGTGCGCGAAGGAAAAGCCGCCCAAGTCGAAGCCCGCGACTTCCGCTTTGTGCGCTGGGCCGGCCACCTTTATTACGAAGTCTGCTCGAACCCGGAACTGGCCACCAGGATTCAGACCCGCCACTCCGCCCAGACCACCTAGCTCCTTTTCCAATCCGGACAGCTTTGCCGCGGTGTTGCCGTGCGCACTCAAGATGCCGCGCGCCCCGGTCCACGTGCGTTCGCCCGCCTCCAAATTCTTTTTTAAGAGGTGTCATCCTGAGCGCGAGCGAAGGACCCAAGCGCGGCTCAAATCTCCAGCTCCGCTTGAGAGGCTTTTCTGCCACCGCCCTGTCCTGAGCCGCGCCCAGTCGCCCCCCGCACTTTCTACCGGTACCCCACGCCTTTGAGGCGGAACGGAACCGTGATCACCGCTTCCAGGTCGATGGCCTGTCCGTCCTTCAGCGCCGGCCGGAACAGCCAGTGCGACAGCGCCTCGACGGCATTGCGGTCCAGTTGCGGGTCCAGACTTTTGGCCACGGCGATGTTACCCACGCTGCCGTCGGAGCGAATGATGGCCGTCAGTATCACCGTGCCCTGCACCCCATCCTTCATCAGTTCGCCGGGATAAGCGGGATCGAACTTGCTCAGCACCTCGGGCGCGGCAATCGGCGAGTGCTCAGCGCCGGGGTTGCGCTCCACAAAGTGGATGATCCAACTCCCGGTTGCCGTGTTCAGGTTCGGCATGTTGACCGAAAGCGTGTAGGAGCGCCGTCCGCCAAAAATTCGATTCTCCAACGCGCTGCGTGCTGCCGCGCTTTCATGCGCAATGGCCGGATGCGGCGGGATGGACGGGACCGGCTTGGCTGGCGGAGTCCGCATGGCGGCCATCAACCGGGCGCGCACCGCCGGGTCGGCGGGCGCGGAATTGGGAGTTCGGGCGTTGGGCGCGGCCACCGCTGCGCCTGGCTGGGCGGCGGCGCCCACGCGGATGCCGTCGGGGGCGTTGGCCGCCAGCTCCGGCCCGCCCGCGCCGCTGGATACCCCGGCTTCGGCGCCCGGCGTTCCCGAAGCTTCGCGATGTCCCCCAGGCGAGGCCGCAAAAGCTCCGCTGCGGTTGCCCGCGGGCAAATCAACCGGGCCGTGTACCTCAGCAGGATGGAGATTCAGGGCGATGATCTGCGCCGCCGGCTGCCGCCCGTCGCCAATCTGCCCCATCTCGGGCATGGGCCCGGCGACCCTGGGCGCAAGCTGCGCCAGGTCGGACTTGGTACCGCGGCCGCCCAAGCCCGTGTCGGGCGCTGCCTCCACCACTTTGGGCAGCAACGCTGGCAGCATCAGGCGCGGATGGTCTTCGGTGGCAATGGGCGCGGCTTGGGCAACCTGCGGCTGCAACTGCGGAAGCCGCGACCGGGCGGCCAGGGAACTGGCATCGGCTGCCGGGCCGATCACCGCCGGCATCAGTGCGGGCAACCGCAGGCTGGCCTGCGCACGCGCGCTCACTTCCAGGGGCTGCACCGGAAGCACTGCCTGATAGGCAACAATATTGGGGAGGTTCACATCTCTCTGGAGCTTGATTTTTGGCGGGCTGACGATCGTCTGGTGAAAATTATCCGGGTTCTTCGGCAGCGAGACAATCTCCTGTTTCGCCAGCACGGGGTCATGCTTGCCGCGAGCCAGGGAATGGCTGGGCGCCCCGTGCAGTTCAGGCAAATACTGGCTGATGGTGAAACTTTCGTGTGCCCGCCGCGAGAGCGGCCGGTCCAGATGCACCCCGGCTACGGGCCAGATCGAGACGGCGTAGAGCAACCCCAGCAGCGCCGCATGGGCGCCGACCGAATCCGCCAGCCCGCGGCGCGGAAAAGGCGTGCGGATATCCACATCCCGCCAGAAGCCGGGGTCAGGCGCCGAACTCGTCACCAGCAAAGGAACCACGCGTCCGCAGAGACGGTCGCCGAGGTTGCCGAAGAAAACAGCCCAGGGATTCGGCCACGCCACCAGCAGGCGCAATCCATCCGCCGCATCGGCCGCGCCGTCCGGCGGGCGCTTCGGGCTTCGGGATTTGAGAATCACTCGCAAGGCCGCCAATCGCGCGATTATACCCCGAGCGGCGGATCGCGCTGAACCACCCCCGCCTCGGCTATACTCAATTCCAGTCCTATGAAGAACACTTTCGGAATTCTAGCCGGGATTGCGGTATTGTCGCTTGCCATGGTCGTACCCGCGCTGGCGCAAGCGCCCGCCAAGGTCGAGCCCCAGGTCGGCGATGAGATTACCGGTCTGTATTCATTTGTCCACGAGGGCGAGTTCGTCCAGATCGAGGTGAATGAGGGTAAAGTCACGGGCCTGGTTTCGCGCTTCAAAGACGACGACCCGGACAAAGCTGAGTTCGTGGACCAGTATTTTGACCAGGCAAAGCTGGAAGGCGAGACTCTCAGCTTCCGCACCAAACCGGCCGATGGCGTCTTCTTTGAGTTCTCGGGAGTGGTCGAGCGCGGCCCCGCCCGGACTCCGGCTGAAGAAGGCTATTGGTACGTGCGCGGAACCCTCACCGAGCAGCGCACCTCGACGTCCGGAAAAGTTGTCCGCAAAGTGCAGCCACTGACCCTCAAGTCTTTCCCCCAGGACACGGAGCCGAACCCGGCCACCGGAGCGGCGAAGATCGACTGAGCTTGGCTCCCCGTTCCGCCGCACCGTCCGCGGCCATCTGCCGCTCGCGCCGGCGTCTCAACTGCGCGGCGCGATCCCGGTCAGCCGGCGTTGCAGAAACTCGACGTGATCGGCCTCAAAGCTGGATAGCTCTTCATAAAGCGCGCGCAGCGCGGGGTCGCTGGCCGCCGCGCCCAGCTCGCCATAAAAGTCACGTGCCTGGTTTTCCGCCGACAGGGCAATGCGCAGCGCACCCAGCCGCGCCGTGACCGCGCAGGACGAGTCGAAAATCTCTTCCCCGACAAGCTGGGGCAGTTCGATGATCTCGATCACGTCAGCTTCGGTCAGGCTGCAGCTCGCCTGCCCGTACTGCGCCGTGTAGCGCTCCTGCAGGAGGGTGCTGTGATGCCGTTCCTCGACCGCCATGTCCCAGAGCACGCCGGCGATTTCCAGCGAAGTGGAGTCCTGGAAGGACACGAACAGTTCCGCGAAGTTGTGGTAGATCTCCGCGTTGCGCTCCTCGATGAAAATGGCCACATGCAACGCTTCCTGTGGCGAGAGCGATCGAAAGCTGCGTTTCATGAAGGTATACCTATCCTTCCCGCGCGGCGCATCAAAGCAGCGCTGCAAGAGGGACAATCCGTGCACGTCGGCCGGCTGGGATCGGCTCCCAACCGTAGCTGAATCAACCGCTCTTCTCGGTTTCTACACCTCTCCGCTGGGCTGTAGCGTCGCCTGCAGTTGCGCGATGGTGGTGCGCAGCCAGGCTTCCAGGGCAATCACCATGCCGCCCGGGTCCTTCTGTTTCATAAACCCCGCAATGGTTTCACCGGAAGCGTTCAGCCGGATGTGGTGACAGGGGAACTCTTCCCCCTGTTTGTCACCGGGAACGAACTGGTAAAGGATGCACTCGCGGCAGGCATGAGCTCGCAGCGGATCGCCAAAGTTGATGCAGGCAATTGTCCCCAGAAACGGAGACCTCTGTCCAAGTGCTGCCAGGTCGCGGTCGAAGCCGCCCTGCTCGAGATAGTTCAACTCGAAGCAAAGTATATCCAGTACTTCGCGCAAATCCTGAGACATGGGACCTCTCCAAAGCCTGCCAGCCCAGTAGAGTCTGTCGCAATGGAGGCGGCAAGGATGTGATTGATCTCACCCCGTTCAGTGACGAATCCGGCCGTCCGCGGATGTCCAGGTCTCGATCAGGCGATCCTTGCCGGTGAAAGAGGTCAGGCCGACGCCGCTGCCAACTCCGGCTCTCCATGAAGTTAACCGGCAGGATACTCTCCTGCCCGCAATCACCCGGCGGTGTGACTGGCCTCACTGTACAAAACAGCGATTGCGGACTAGGTTGATTGCGGCCTTTAGCGAGCACCCCTCTCAAGCGGCCACATCATGAGGAGCAGTCCGCCGGAAGGTTGAGGAGACGGAATGGACGGAAGCGTAGCCAAGAGGAAAGCGCCGCCGACAAGCGGTCCTGCTTCAGAGCGTAACTCCGCCCTCCTGAACTCAAAAGGAGAAGCAACCCATGTTACGGCCGGCTTCCTTCAGGTTGGTGTCGGTAGTCGCTCTAATTGTCCTGCCCGCAGTCCTCGTGGTTCATGCCCAGGGGTCTGCGCTCAAATACGACAAGAGCAGCGAAGTTAGAATAAAAGGCGTGATCGACGAAGTGAAAACCGGCGCCGACAAAACCGTCTACATCACCCTGAAAAACGACAAGGGGCTGCTGGACGTGATGATTGCCCCGGAGAAATTCCTGAAAGAAATGGAAATCACGTTCGCGAAAGGCGACGCGATCGAAGTCCTGGGCTCACAGTTGGCGGTCGATGGAGCTCCGCTTTTGCTGGCCCGCGAGGTAACCCGCAACGGCGATGTGATGACCATGCGCGACGATAAAGGGAAACCTGTGTGGGTGGGCTGGATCCCGTAAATCTTCTGCGGATTTTCTTGGCGATGCCAGGCTTCTCCGGACCGCCATTTTCCGGAAAACGCAACCGCCCGGTCAAGACATTGACTATTTGTAAATCATCCAGCTTCTCGCTGTTATCAACTCAGTGAATGGTTCGACACTCTGCTGAACCATTCACTCAGTGGTAATAAAGCGGTTCCAAACCATTATCCTTTGTGGCAATCGTTGTCCCCATTTCTCTCCCGCCAGGACATCGGCAACGCACGGCTTTCAAGGTTGCGCCGGTCGCCGGCGGTCTGGTTTCGAGCCGCCGGACGGGAATCGGGCCGCACCCGGGAACGCCCCGCTTCCTTTTCTCATATACTCATGCGATGGTCTTGCCGCCGGCGGACCGGACTACTTCTTTCTGCCCGGGGGAATCACCAGCGGCCGCCGCACCGGTACCAGGCCCTCCTTGGGCATGGCCTGGTTGGCGCGCGTCATCACTTCCTGCTGCACGTACTTCACGAACTCCTGCATCTGGATCTGCATCTGCTCCATGCGCTCCCTCATGTTGAGGATGATGCCGATGCCCGCGATGTTGACGCCCAGGTCGCGCGCCAGCGACAGGATGAACTCCAGGCGTTTGAGATCCTCCTCGGTATACAGGCGGGTGTTGCCTTCGCTGCGTGAAGGTTTGAGTAAACCCTCACGCTCGTACAGCCGGAGAGTCTGCGGGTGGATTTCATACATCTCGGCCACCACCGAAATCATGTACGCGCCCTTGCCTTTACGTTTCGTCATAGGGGTACCAGATTTGTGCTTCCGATTCTATCGCGCCCGCCGCCTGCCAGTTCTCCACTGCGCACTAGATCTTGCTCCACAACTCGGTCCGTGGATTTTCCGGATGCAACTTTTCCAGCTTCTGCCAGAGTTCCTTGGCTTCCACGTTTGGAATCTCCGGGACTACGATGCGTATCTCGACGATCTGGTCTCCGATGACGCCGGGGCGGGTTGCCGACGGCACGCCCTTTTCCCGCATGCGCAACTTTTGCCCGGTCTGCGTGCCAGGCGGAATGCGCAATACCGTGCGGCCGTCGATGGTGGGCACTTCGATCTTGGCGCCGAGCGCAGCCTCCCACGGAAGGATCGGCAGGGTCATACTGATGTCATCGGCATCGCGGTGAAAGATGGGATGCTCGCCGATGTGCACAATGAGGTAGAGATCGCCGGGCGGCCCGCCGCGGTTTCCCGGACTGCCTTTGCCGGCGAGCCGGATGCGCTGGCCATCGCGGGTGCCGGGTTTGATGCGGAAGGAAACGGGTTCGGGCGTCATGCGTCCCAGCGACGATGGGCGCTGGATGTTGAGCTTCATCTCACCGCCGCGAATCGACTCCCAGAAGGGAACCTGCACCGTGTACTCGGCGTCAGCGCCAGCGGCGTTGGCCGGCTCCTGCGCAACCCCGCCGCCGAACATGCCAGAGAAAATGTCGCGAAAACTTCCGCCGCGCCCGCCCTGCTGTGCCCCAAAATCAAAATCGCGGAAATCGAAATCCGCGGGTTGCCCGCCCGCCTGACTGTAGCCGCCGAACGGGTTGCCCCCGGCGCTTGTGTAAGGATTTCCACCAGGCGCCGCGCCGCTGTTGGCGTAGGCCTCAGCCGCCTTGGGATCGATGTTGTCCGAGTAGAAGCCAAGCTGATCGTAGATCTTGCGTTTCTTGGGATCGCTCAAAACCTCGTTGGCTTCGGAAAGTTCCTTGAACTTCTCTTCTGACCTCTTGTCGCCCGGATTCACGTCGGGATGATACTTGCGCGCGAGTTTGCGGAAGGCTTTGCGCACATCGTCAGCCGCGGCAGTTTTCTTCACGCCAAGAATGGCGTAGTAGTCTTTTTTGTCGGTTGCAGCCATGGTTGTTATTCTTCTTCCCGCTGCTTTTGCTAAGTCAAGATGCCCTGCGCCTCAGAATACTTGCGCGTTTCGAACTCGGCCACTCATTTCTCATCGGAGCGGCCCCATTGCAAACCAATCCGAGCTTCGTGCTGTTTCCGGGAATCTCCAAGACCTCGGCTTCCGGCTAAAGTTTTCTGCCCCTGCAGTCAGGCGCATTACGGGCGCAGCGCTGCAGGGGCAGACAGATGGAAAGCTCTCCAGGGGCTCGTGGCGTTGCCGGTCATTGCGGCGCGCTGCCGTTAAACGGCGTCAGCAAGATAGGAGTGGTCAGCGGAGTGCCATCATTATGAATCACGATCGATTCGACGCCCCCGCCGGAAGACGTCAGCAGACACCACCGCGCCGCACTGGGATTGAAAGTGAAAAGGTACGGAATGCCGTTGACTTCAAAATTCATATCTCCTCCATTTTGCGAGCCGGCTTGAACTTCTGTTCGATTCAAACTGGGCTGCTGCCAGGCGGCCGAAGCATCCACGCTCCAGCCGCCGGATTGAGCTCGTCCCGCTTACGCCGGGCCGCCGCTTATTTCTTGTCCTCTACGTCCACATACTCAGCGTCGATCACGCCGTCGTCCTTCTTGGCTCCGGACTTGGGCTGCGCCTCGCCCGGCTGCGCCGTGGCTTCCGGGTTCGGCGGAGTTGCCTTGTACATCGCTTCCGCCAGCTTGTGCGAAGCGGTCTGAAGCCGGTCGCGCGCGGTCTGCATCGATTTGTGATCGCCGCCCTCCAGGGCCTTTTTGGCATCGCCGAGTGCGTTTTCCACTTCGCCGCGCTCGCCGCCGGAGATCTTGTCGCCGTTCTCCTTCAACATCTTCTCCACCTGGTAGACCATGGCGTCGAGCTGGTTGCGCGTCTCCACTTCTTCGCGCTTCTGCTTGTCTTCGGCCGAGTGCGCCTCGGCTTCCTTGGCCATGCGCTCCACTTCTTCCTTACTCAAACCGCTGGAGGAAGTGATGGCAATCTTCTGGTCCTTGCCGGTGGCAACGTCCTTGGCCGTCACGTTCAGAATGCCGTTGGCATCGATGTCAAAGGTGACCTCGATCTGCGGCACGCCACGCGGCGCCATTGGAAGCCCTGAGAGATGGAACTTACCCAGGGTGCGGTTCTGTGCCGCCATGGGACGCTCGCCCTGCAGAACGTGAACCTCCACCGAGGTCTGATTATCGGCAGCGGTCGAGAAATTCTCACTCTTGCGCGTCGGGATCGTGGTGTTTCGCGGAATCATGGTGGTGGCCACGCCGCCGTACGTCTCAATCGAGAGCGAGAGCGGGGTGACATCGAGCAGCAGCAGGTCCTTGACCTCTCCCTGCAAAACGCCGCCCTGGATGGCCGCGCCAATGGCAACCACTTCATCGGGATTGACGCCACGATGCGGCTCGCGTCCGAAGAATTCCTTGACCTTCTGCTGAATCATCGGCATCCGGGTCTGACCGCCGACGAGCACCACCTCGTCAATCTTGCTGGCATCGATGCCCGCATCCTTGAGCGCCTGCACGCAGGGCTTGATCGAGTTATCGATCAGGTCGCGTACCATATCCTCGAGTTTGGCGCGAGTCAGGGTCTTGACCAGGTGCTTGGGGCCGGATGCATCGGCCGTAATGAACGGCAGGTTGATCTCGGTCTGCATGGTGGTGGAAAGCTCGATCTTGGCGCGTTCAGCGGCGTCGCGCAGACGCTGCATCGCCATCTCGTTTCCCTTGCTGCGCAGGTCGAGTCCGTAATCCTTGCGGAATTCATCGGCCAGCCAGTTCACCACGCGCTGATCAATGTTGTCGCCCCCGAGGTGGGTATCGCCGTTGGTGGACTTGACCTCGATGACACCTTCGCCAACCTCGAGAATTGAGATATCAAAGGTGCCTCCGCCGAAGTCGTACACGGCGATGGTTTCGTCCTTCTTCCGGTCAAGTCCGTAGGCCAGTGCGGCCGCCGTAGGCTCGTTGATAATGCGCTTCACGTCAAGCCCGGCAATTTTGCCCGCATCCTTGGTGGCTTGGCGCTGCGAGTCGTTAAAATACGCGGGAACCGTAATGACGGCTTCCGTAACCGGCTCGCCAAGATAGTCCTCGGCGGCCTTCTTCAGCTTTTGCAGAATCATGGCCGAAATCTGGGGCGGAGTGTGTTCCTTGCCCTGAGCCTCGATCGCCACGTGGTCGCCCGACTGAACCACCTTGAAGGGAACCATCTTCATCTCTTCGCTGACTTCGTCAAAGCGGCGTCCCATGAAACGCTTGATGGAGAAAATGGTGTTCTCCGGGTTGGTGATTGCCTGGTTCTTGGCGACCTGGCCGACGGGGCGCTCGCCCGTCTTGGTAAAGCCGACCACGGAAGGTGTAGTTCGACCGCCTTCCTCATTGGGAATTACCTTTGGCTCGCCGCCTTCCATGACGGCTACAACCGAGTTAGTGGTTCCCAGATCGATTCCAATAATCTTTGCCATTGCTGTTTGCCTCCTGCGCTCAAGCTGAAAAGGATGTTGAGGTTGGCACCCCCGCAGGAGTCACCGAACCCGCCGCAGCGTCCGTTGGACGCACTACTCATACCTAATATAGTTGCAATGATAGAACCTGAGTGAGTTACTGTCAACTTAATAGATGAGGCAGGTCCACTGAAAGATGCACGAAGAGTTCGCCAGGGCAATTCTCCCTAAGTTATTCACCGCTAGCCAGTTTCTAGGGAAATTTTCCGGAAGGACGAGAAATTGCCCGTCGCGGAGGGAGGGTGACTCTCGACCGTGGGCCCCGGCCGAACATTATTTTATCCCCATGAGATGGATTTCAGACGGAAACCGGCATTGCGGAAAAGGTGGATGATCTTCCTGAAAGGGGAACTTCGTGCCGAAGCAGGACATACAGTTCCCGTATCGGACGGGGAGCCCTGCTTGAGGCTGGGCCGAGGTTGCCTACGGTTCTAACGGCGAGCTACATAAATCGCTCTTGTTCAATTACTTGGGACTTGAACGAGGGATGACTGTGGTTTTGTTGGCAGGCTCACAGGATTTGGGCACCTGAATTGCTTTGCCCCTCTATAGGGGGCCAAATGAACAGCCGGGAGAACAGATTCCAGACGTGCGGAGATCAGCTGGAGATCCTCGACAACGAGCACACCGAGATTCGTCGCCAATACATTGAGCTCGACGACGCCATCCTGCAGGGCGAGGGCTCAGCCCGAATCTTGGAAGCTGCCGCCGAACTGGCCCAGACCATGGGAACGCATTTCACTCACGAGGAGGAGTTCCAGGAGACGAACTTGATTCCCGTCTTCGAAAAACAGAGCAGCACAGGGAGAGCGACCATGGCCGAGATCATGATGATCGCCCAGAGGCTGCAGCAAGGTGAAGTTTACGCCGCACTGCGCCTGCGAGGACTTTGTAAGGGATGGATGCACGAACACATGTACGTTGAAAACGTCGAATTCGGGATTGCGTCCCTGGCGTTCGCCAATGAGTCGGACAGGATTCGGGCGCAAATTTAATCAGCCCGGCCGCTCTGTGGCTGCGAGTCGCGGGTGGCACCAAGACCTGTGTGGCAAGCGGCGCCTCCTGGCTGCACGATGTAGATGGGAGAGCTGACGCGGCGGCGGTCTCCCCCCTGTGCAGGCAGAGGCCGCCGCATTTTCTTGTCCCCTTCCAACTGCATCCAGCTCAGCCCCGCAGTCGAACCTCCTGCAGGTCCTTAGAACTTACAGGTTCGCGGCACCCAGCGGGGTGGCTGGGGTCTCCACCGGTGCGGTTTCCCGGGCAGCCTCGGAGCTGGCTTGCGGTTTCTTCCCGGCAAACATCGGAAGCCGGCCCACGACGTAGACGCCCACAAGAAAACAGACGACAAGAGATAGAGCGCACACCGCCAGATACTTGACGTAGATATTCCAATGATGTCCCCGCACCACCAGATTGGAGAGCAGCACGATCGGCATGTGCACCCAGTAGATGGCATAGGAACTGGCCGCCAACTTTGTCAGTAGGCCAGAAGTCCAGTCCAGATAGCGGTGGAAGAGACCGAGGAGCGCAAGAATCGTACAGAGGCAGAACAAACAATGCAGCATGTTATTTCCCGCACGGAGTGACAACCGCACCATGTGGAAGTTGAAGTATAGCTTGTACCAGCAAAACACGCCGCCGGTAACCACTGCCAGCGGCAGCCAGAGGGCGACGCGGGGAGTGTAACCTCCGGTCCCAAACCACCGCTTGCGATAGGCGTAGACACCGAGCGCAAAGTAGAAAACGTACAGTGAGACACGGGTCGGCTGGACCCACAAGATGTATTTGACCGGAATCCAGGCAATGTCGGACCAGAACTGATTGACGACGGTGAAGACCGCGCTCGGAACGAGCCAGAAGAGCAGGAGAAATCCCAATCCCGGCGGGGTGGTCTTGTCGTCGGTTTTGCCGACCGGCTTGTACATGGAGTAGACCAGCGAAAGGACAATGTAGAAGACGGTGAGCACGCCGAGGAACCAGAGAGCTCCCTGGGTGTTAAAGGCTTTGGTAAAGAACATGTGCAACCAGAAGTAGGCAAAACTGGGCTCTTTATGCCGGGCGACCAGCCAGATGTAAGGAGAAGTGGGAGCGATGATCAGGAAGCCCAGAATCCACGGCAGCACTATGCGCAGCAGCTTGTCCTTCCAAAACACACCTTGCCCCTTCTTAGCCAGCGATGCGATCGCAAAATAACCGGCGACCATGAACAGGACCGGCATGATGGGGATATCGGTGAGCACAATGAGCATGAGGAAAAATAGATTCTGCTGCGGATCGATGACCGGCCACCAGGAAGGACAGTAAACCATGAAGGCCATTGCAGCATGAAATACGACGACAACCAGGACGACAAAGGAACGAAGATTATCAAGATAGTAGTGACGCACTGGGCGCGCTACGGTGGCGGACATTGCAGCCGTGGTACTCATGGAACCTCCACTAGAGCCCGCAAGTTGAACAGCGAATCCTGCAGGAACGGTTTCCGACATCTCGTGCTTTGGTCATAGTTCAAGAGAATACTGGCGGCTCAACCTGTTCGCGAGTGCTTTACTTCGGCAGGTTCTCGAAGCTGGGAGATTGAAAGTTCACCAGCGCATTGTCCGAGAACACCGTGGTCATGTGGTTCGCCAGGTTATAGGCGTACGTCTGATAGATTCCTGACCGGTTGGAATCGTAGATGATCATTGACTCATCCGCGCTCCAGCTCGGGTTTTCAGACACCTGGGAGAGATCGTAACTCGTGATCGCCACCGGATGTGAAACCACACCGGTTTTGGCGTCAAAATCCGCGTAGTACAGCACGTTGTCGTTTCTCGTAACCATGTCGCCGTCGCCGTCCAGCATGTAGGCGATCCGGGTCTCGCTGGGCGAGACGCTCAGCGCCTGCCAGAGCTGGTTTTCCGTGATCGGCCGCGTGATCTCCTGGTAGCCGGACTTACCTCCGGGCTTAGGCGTCAGCAGAAACGACTTGGCCACCGCGCGCCCGCTCGACCAGTCGATCCGGTCGATGAAGATGCGGCCGTCCTTCAGCCCGGAAAAGGCGTGTTCGTAGCCATTCTCAGGAGTTGATACCAGAACCTCGCTTCCCGGCGCGCCATCCGGAGAGATCAGGTAAATGTCATTGGAAGTTTCGCCGCGGACCGCGTAGCGATTGAAGATGACCCGGTTCGTGCCGTCTCGCATCCAAGTGGGGCTGAAGTCGGTATATTTTCCCGTGCTCAGTGCCGTGGGCTGGCTGCCATCGGAATGGATCACACAGATTGCGTTTCTCCACTCGTCAAACCTGCTTCCCATGTACAACGGGTGGAAATACGCCAGCATGGAGCCGGTCTTGGACCAGGAAGGCTCGAAGTCGCCTCCCCAGCTTACATACCGCTTGGCTTGACCGGCGCCGTTGATGCTGATTTGCCAGTTGCCCGAGGCTGCCCAGCGCGCCGTGATCCCCGCCGTGCCAGCCGGGGAAGTCTTGGCCGGTTCTGGATGAGAGGACCATGCTGCAGGAATTCCGCCACAGGCGCTCGAGGGCATGGGCTCCAACGCTGTATTGCCTTGCGTATTGCCTGAGCCTCCCGTACACCCGGCAAGGGACATGAGTATGATTGCACAAACAATCGCCGAGACTTTGATCACAAATCCTGGTTGAAAGCCACCACCTGGCCCGGAACCCGTTCGACTGGCGGTACCGGAACACCTCTGCTGCGTCCGAATCATGAAACCCTCCCCTGAACCGAAACTTCTTCCGACCTCAAAAATGCACAAGTATACGCCGGGCTTGGAAGACCATTCCCACATCGGTCGATGAACGGTGAACCGATGCCGGGCCATTCCCGCGAGATTATTTGAATTTTATTCACGATTAACGATTTCACGTTGGCAAGAATCTGTCACCCGTAAGAAATTACAGGTGCTTCTGACAACGGCTGCGGGGTTGTCCCGGCGGAGGCAGTCAGCCCAACGGAATCAGTCCGTGGCGGATCGCAATGGCGACGGCCTGCGGCCGGTTCAGCGCGCCCAGCTTACCCATCAGGTTATACACGTGGAAGTTAATGGTCCGCTCGCTAACGCCGAGCACCACGGAAATTTCCCATGAACTCTTACCCTCTTTCAGCCAGTTGAGTACCTGCTGCTCACGCACAGAGAGGATGGTGTCGCAAGTGCATTTGCGCTGCTGGTTGGCGGCGCGCAGCAGTGCCAGATGCAGGTGCGGCGTCAAGTGCTCAAGGATACCCACCACCCGCGGATCGTACTTCACGGAGGATCCAAGAAAGCTGCAGTAACTTCCGCTTTCTCCCCCAGCGGAGCTGGCGCAGCCATGGGAATAACCGCTGTTCATGCCGAAGTCCGTCAACAGCGAAGGAAGTTTCCCGGACGAATCCGCTTTTATCTGCCACCCGCTTTGTGGCAGGCAATACCTCAGAGGGTTGAAGGACCAGTATTGGATCTCGTAGGTTTTGAAGTTGCGAACCACTACCGGATCTGCCAGGAGACATCCCTCCCGATCGTACTCCCGGCAGAATTCGAGCGGCAGGCTGATATCGAAAAAGTCCGTGATTGTAATCCCGCCGCCAGCGCCTTTCGTGGCGCCCAGCCAGGCCCCACCGAAATCGAATGGGAACAGCTTCTGAATTCCGGGGAACACCTTCTCCCGGATGCTTCTCTCGGTCTCGGCGGAAAGGCACTCCCGAATGACCTCCAGGAGCAGAAGGGCATCGTTACCAGAGAGGCATGTGCGGATTTGTGGCATCTGCATTGCGCTTCCTCCCGGTCCCTGCCGCATTCTAGGCCAGCTTCCCATAGTTTCTCAAACGATGGCCGCCTTTGCGTTGAATCTCACCGGTTTCATCCTGACTATCTTAATTCCGTGCGATAGAGAATGCTGCGTCGTGGGTTGAGAATGACCGCGCTGACACCTGTGGAACCTTGGCGCCAAGGCAGAAAGAGCACCCCGCAGCAGAGTTTTGGCTGATGCGGAGTGCTCCCGGACGAATCCATTCTGCGTGGTTATCGCTTCTCAGGCTCCTTCGGAGCAGCCTTCTCCTCATGCGAAGCCGCTGCCGGATGTGGAGCCGCTGCCGGATGTGGAGCCGCTGCCGGATGTGGAGTTGCTGCCGGATGCGGAGTCGCTGCCGGCTTCGGGGCCGCGGCTGGTTTTGGAGCTGCTGCCGGTTTTGGAGCTGCTGCCGGTTTTGGAGCTGCTGCCGGTTTCGGGGCCGCGGCTGGTTTTGGAGCAGCAGCCGGTTTTGCAGCTGCTGCCGGCTTCGGGGCCGCGGCTGGTTTTGGAGCTGCGGCTGGTTTTGGAGCTGCTGCCGCCGGCTTTGGAGCAGCAGCCGGTTTTGGAGCTGCTGCCGCCGGCTTTGGTTCCGCTGCAGCAGGTTTCGGGGCCGCTGCAGCAGGCTTCGGAGCCGGTTTTGCGGGGGCAGCGGCAGTCTTGGCTGCGGGTGGCATGGACTTTGCTGTTGCCTTCAGGCTTGCCGGGTCAACTTTACCGCCGGCGGCTTTCGCCGGGACGACACTCTTGGGTGAAAAATCCGCGGGTTTCGAAGTTGCCGCAATTGCCGGCTTGCCGCCGTTGTTTTTCGCCAGAAGCTGAGGGTTCTTGGCGGCAGCGCTCTCATGCTGCGTCTGCAACGCCGTCGGTTGCACGTGGTTCTCGTGTGCCGCAGCCTGCTCTGCCGCCGTCGGTGCGGCGCGAGTGCCGCCGGTGCCGCCGTTGTAACTCACGTTGTTCACGGTGGTGTTGTTCACGATGACGGTCTTGTTCACGTATACGTTGGTGAAGCGGGGGCCGCCGCCTACGTTCATGACCGCGGTGTTGTAAAAGAATGCGCCGCCGCGCCACTCACCACCGCCAAATCCCACACCGCCGAAACCAAAGCCATAGTTAACGCCGCCATAGAAGCCGACGTGAGGTCCCCAGTAGCCGCCGTTCCAGGCGTAGTTTCCATTCACCCAGCCCCAGTAGCCGGGCGTCCAGAGCAGGCCTGGAGTTGGTGCCGGAACCCAGGTTCCAGGAACCCAGTAATATCCTTCGTCTCCCCAAGCCCAATATCCCGGCGTCCACATGTAGCCAGGCTCGGGGCAAACCGGCTGTACATAGACGGGTAGCGGCGGCGGAGCCACCGTGATTGAAACGAATAGGCCCGCAAACGACGCGGACGTCAAGGCCAGCGTCAACATTGCGAGTATTAGCAGACGAGTGAACCGAATGGTATGCATGTGTAAGCCTTTCCATCGCCGTAGACTACCGGAAAAAGTGGTTCGTCGATGTGACTGATTGCCGGGTGTTCCCGCAATCGACTTTACAACTTGCGAAGCTTGACTTGCGCCTTCACGACTACTCGGCTCTGTTGAACACGCACAGAACCAGGAAGTCGCGGGCGGCTGCTACTGCCAGCAGAGAGAGGACCTGCCTGAGCATGACCCAGTTGCAGCCCGGCAGAACCCGTTCTGCAGATCGATGGCGCCAACGCCAACTCTGGCGCCGCGCATGGTTAATCGTAGCGTTCGAAGATGACGCGCTTCTTGTCCCAGCCACATTCTTCCAGGAGCAGGCGGCGCACCGCAGTGACCATCTCGTTGAGACCGCAGATATAGACGTGCATATCCTTTCGTGCTCCGACGATCCTGCGAACGTGCTCCTGAACGTATCCACGGCCTCCAGCCCAGTTTTCCGGCGGCCGGCTGAGGGTAGCGATGTATCGGAAATTCGGCTGCCCGGCAGCAAGCCGTTCAAATTCATCCTGATAATATACATCCTCTGGGTAGCGGGTGCCATACACTAGCCATATGCGGCGGCCGCTATGGCGCTGCTGGCCGCTGCCGTCCCATCCGAACAGGTGCTGAACCATGCTGCGGAACGGGGCAACGCCGGTGCCGGTGGCGACAAAGATGACGTCCTCGACTTCCGGCTTGAGCACGAACAGGCCATGGGGGCCGTGAAAGCGTGCGACTTCACCGACCTCGCGGTCGCAGAGAAAGTTGGACATGAATCCTTCGTCGACCCGGTTGAGGCAGAGATCGAAAGTGTTGTTGCCGCGCGGCGGCGAAGCGATGGAGTAGGCGCGGGTGACGAATTTATCGCCGCGCGGTTCGCGGACGGAGATGAACTGCCCGGCCAGGAAGTCGAATGACGTTAACTCCTCGACATCGAATTCGAGGTGTTTGGTTTTCTCCGAGATGATCACGGAGCGGGTGAGCCGGGCGGTGAGCAGGGTGTGTTCCATGTCTTTCCTTCGCAGCCTGGTGTATCCGCTATTCTAAAGCAGAGTGGATGTCAGTGCTGAAAGCCGTTTCGAATGGACTCAAAAGTGCCCGGAGCCGGACCGCGGTGCGACGCATCCAAACATTCACCGGGCCAAACTCCGGGCTGCAAAGACGTCGAACAGTTCGAGGAGGGAGCGATGAGCATTGCGTCGCTGGAAAACCCAGTGGAAGCCGAGCTTGTAATCGACTTCGGTGGCAGGAAAACAACTTACACGCTGGCCAAGCCGGTGGTCACCATCGGCCGCCGTGCGGATAATGACGTGGTGATTGCCGAGCCTCGCGTCTCACGCGCCCACGCGCAGATCGAGCGCCGCGGTTCTGAGTATTACCTCACCGACCTGGGCAGCAGCCACGGAACCTTCGTCAACGGGGAGACGACGCAGAACCGCCGGCTGCAGGGCGGCGACCGCATTGAACTGGGCGCGACCGATGGCGTCAGCCTGCTTTTCAAGGATGCGCACGCTTCTTCCGCCAACGCGGCGCCGGATCCGCGCGAGTTACTCTCCATGATCATGGTCCGGAAGACATCATCCGAGCATCCCGGCGAGTTGCATCTGCTGCGCTTGTTCATCGAAGGCGCGCGCGCCTTGAATGCTTCCTCGGTTCTCAGCGAGGTGCTGATGAATCTGGTGGAGTCATCCTTGCGGCTGACTAAGGCCGAGCGCGGCTTTGTATTTTTATGCAAGGAAAATGGGAGGCTGGAACTGGCCGCCGGGCGCAGCGAACGCGGCGACACTCTGACCGAGGCGAAGGGAATTTCCCATTCGGTGCTGCGGGATGTGATCACTTCGGCCTCCGAATTTGTGCTCAGTGTGGGCGATCCGGGAATGACGGGGCGGGAGAGCATCATCGCCCATGATCTGCGCAGCATCGTCTGCATCCCCTTGCGCAAATCGCAGTTTCGCGACGGGGGCTGCGGCGAGCATGGGGCGATGGGCGTTCTCTACCTCGACAGCCGCATCGAGAAGGGCAGACTTCCGGATGTGAGTCACGAACTGATCAGCGCCATTGCCCGCGAGGCTGCGGCCCTGGTGGAGAACGCCTACCTGGTGAAGTCCGAACAGGAGGCGCTGGCCTATCAGAGAGAATTGGCCATTGCCTCGACGATTCAACAGAGCATGATGCAGGTGAAGATTCCGTCTCTGTCGTTTGCCGAGGTGGAAGCCCGCAACATCTCCTGCAAAGAGATCGGGGGCGACTTTTACGACGTGATCCGGCTGTCGGATTGCGTGGCCGTGGTGGTTGCGGATGTGTCCGGCAAGGGCATTCCGGCGGCGCTGCTGGCCTCGGTGCTGCAGGGAGCGATTTATCCCCAACTGCGCCAGGGGCTGGCACTGGAACAGATTGCCGAAGGGTTGAACCTTTACGTCTACAACAAGATCGTCGGACAGAAGTATGCAACCCTTTTGATGATGAAGCTGTACGAGAACGGCGAGTTGGAGTACATCAATTGCGGCCACGTAAAACCGCTGCTGCATTCCGCGGGCACGATCCGCTGCCTGGACAACGAAAATCTGCCGGTGGGGCTGCTCTCTCCGGTAACATTCACCAGCGGACGCGAGCAACTGCGCAGCGGGGACCGGCTGCTTCTGTTTACCGACGGCGTGGTGGAGGCGGAAAACCAGGACGGAGACTTTTTTGGAAACGAGGGACTGGAGGCTGCACTGGCATCCGAGTTTTCACTGGACCGCTTGTTCTCCGCGCTCGATGCCTACCGTGCCCAGACGCCGCTTTCCGATGACTGCACCGCGCTCTGTCTTCGCTACGGGCAGAAAACCAGCTAGAGCGGAGGCGCGCCATTCAGAGGGGCCAATCGATTTACCATGCCGGCCCTCCGGAATGAAAACGTCGTGCCCCGCGTGTTCATCGTGGCCTGCAGCTGCAACGGATCAAGCAAACCCAGCGATCGGCCAGCCGCGTCATGGGCGAGTCACCTTCTCCAGCAGGTACAGGTAGGAGCGGTAGACTTCGCCGGTAGCGCGGGTCATACCGATCTCGCAGGTGCGGCTGCTGGAGTAACAGCCGGCATGCTTGTGAGCCTTGATGTCACTGGCTTCGCCGGCAGTAGCCGAGGCGGTAAGTTCGGGATACATGAAGCCGCGATCTCCGGCAAAGGCGCAGCAGCCCAGGCTGGGAGGAACGAAGACTTCGCCGCTGCACCGGCGCGCAATGGCTTCAAGCTTTCCGCTGAGTCCCATCTTGACCGCGGAACAGACCGGGTGCAGCGCCACCGATGTTTCAGGGTGATTCACTTTGAGCTTGGGAAGCAGTTGGTCGTGGACGAAATCGATGCTGTCGACGATCTTCAAGAGGTCAAAGCGCTGCTGATTTTGCGGCGTGAGGTATTCGCGCGCATGTGCCAGTCCGTAGCTACAGGGGCTGGTATCAACCATGATGGGCAGCGCGCCCTCATTGGACCAGTTCCAGAAATTTTCGATGACTTGATTGAGCATGGCATCGCGCGATTCCTCAAAACCCTTGGAAGAGTAGGGAGTGGCGCAGCAGTTTCCGGCCACGTTCTCGGGAATCCATACGGGGACGCCCGCGCGTTTGGCGATTGCGACGGTGGCCTGCATCAGGGACATCTGGCTGGGTTCGCCGGGAAGCCGGCCCATTACACGCGATATACAGGCGGGGAAGTACACGGCTTGTGCGGCGAAGCGATCGGTAGGCGGGATGCCGCCTTTGGTCGCGTAAGGCATCTCGGCCGTCCAAATCGGCATGTTGGGTCCGATCACCTTGCGCATGGCTCCCGTGATCACCCGCACGCCCTTCACGCCGACGATGTGCTCGGCCAGGTGGGCGGCGGTGAGCCCGAGACGGACCAGGCGTTCGACCAGCGCAAAGTAGTCGAAGGTAAACTTGGCGACACCCTTGGCGAAGGACGAGTTACGCAGCGCGCGGAAGCGCTTGACCAGCTTGCCGGTATCGATGCTGACCGGGCAGGTGGTGGCGCAGAGTCCATCGGCGGCGCAGGTGTCGAGCGCCATGTAGGGAAAGTCGCGGTCCAGTTGGGTGAGTAACTCGCTGCCGCCGAGTTGCTGCTGGCGGGCCATTTCACGGCGGACGACTATGCGCTGACGCGGCGTGAGGGTGAGGTCGCGGCTGGGACAGCGCGGCTCGCAGTACCCACACTCAATGCACTTGTCGATCTCAGGCTCGACCGTAGGCAACTGCTTGAGGTCGTGGAGATGGGCACGCGGGTCGGGATTGATGATGACGCCGGGATTGAGCAGGCCGGTGGGATCGGCTAGCGACTTGAGCTGGCGCATGATCTCGTAGGCTTCCGCGCCCCACTCGGTTTCGACGAACGGGGCCATGTTGCGTCCCGTTCCGTGTTCGGCCTTCAGCGCTCCATCAAAACGGTTGACCACGAGTTCCACCACATCGTCGATGAGGTGCGAGTACTGGTCAATGGCACGCTGATCGTTGAACGACTGGGTGATGACGAAGTGGAGATTGCCGTCCTTGGCGTGGCCGAAGATGATGGCATTGTCATAGCCGTGGCGGCGGAACAACCCGTTCAGATCCTGCGCGGCGGGCGCCAAATGCTCGATGGGGAAGGCGACGTCTTCGATGATGACCGTGGTGCCGCTCTTGCGGACCGAGCCGACGGAGGGGAACATTCCCGCGCGAATCTTCCAGAGCTCGGCCTGGGCGGCCGCGTCGTGGGTGAATTGCGCAGGCTCAAGCAATTTGAGGCTTGCCGTAGAGTCGGCTGCCAGGGCCTCCAGTTCGGCCCGCCCGGATTCCGCCGTAGACTGGAACTCGACGAGCAATCCGGCCGCGCCTTCGGCGAGCGTCTTGATGACCGGCGGCGTGCCCGACTGATCTTCGATCGAGCGCAACGAAGCGCGATCCATGATTTCCAGCGCCTTGGCGCCGGCCTGGCGCAGTGGCACGATGGATTCCGAGGCGGCGTAGAGATCCGGAAAGAGCAGAAGGCCGGTATACTTGACCGGAAGATCGGGAACGGTGTTCAAAACCGCTTCGGAAATGAACGCTAACGTGCCTTCCGCGCCGATCAGCAAATGGGCAAAAATGTCCACTGCACGGTCGAAATCGAGAAACGCGTTGATGCCATAGCCGGTGGTGTTCTTGGTTCGATACTTGTGTCGAATGCGCCCGGCCAGTGCACGGTCACCGTCGATCCTCGATTTAAGTTCGAGGATGCCCCGCGCCAATGCCGGTTCGCGGGCGAAGAAGATATCTTCGGCATCGGGTGCGGCGGTGTCAATGGCGGTGCCGGAGGGAAGCAGGAATCGCAGCGAGGCGAGGGTGTGATAGGCATTCTGTTCGACGCCGCAACACATGCCGCTGGAGTTGTTGGAAAGAATTCCTCCCAGGGTGCAGGTGGCGATGGATGCGGGATCGGGGCCGATTTTTCTGCCATAGGGAAACAGTGCGCGATTGGCGCTGGTGCCGATGGCTCCAGGCTGAACGCGAATCCTGCTCCCGTTTTCAAGCACCTGGAGATCGTGAAAGTTACGCTTCACCTCAACCAGCAAACCGTCGGAGATGGATTGTCCGGAGAGGCTTGTGCCGGCGGCGCGAAAGGTCATGGAGAGTGAGTGGTCATGGCTAAACTGGAACAACCGCGCCACCTCCTGTTCACTGGCCGCCTGCACCACGGCCTTGGGAATGAGCCGGTATAAGCTGGCATCCGAGGCGTAAGCGATCAGGTCAATCGGGCGCACCAGGATGCGCCGCTCATCGAGAACTTGAGCCAGCAGGGAAGAAAGTTGCTCAGGAGAGTACGCCGGGTTTGCCACTGCCGTTAGCGCCATTTGTGTTTGCTCCCGGAAAGTAAAGGTTGCGGGACGGGATTCCCAGTCGTCTTCCCGGCAATCGATCCTTGCACAACGAGCCGGGTGAACGGCAGACAATCGCCAGCCGGCAGACGCCAAGGCGAGCCTGTTCTCCGGACGAAACTCGTAACTTATACCACAGTGGGGATGCTGCGCGCGGTAATAAAGCTCGCGAGGTTTCCGGCGGAAGCGGATTTTCCCGGCAAAGGGGCCCGGAGACAGCCCGATTTTCCCGCAAAGGAATGAAACGGGAATGCTGCAATCTGCGGAGAGCCTCCGTAATCCCCGTCCGAGTGTTCGCCAGGCTGGTTCCTAGTGCACCATCGGCGCCCGCATGAGGCGTTACACTATCGCATGATGTTCAGCTCACGTTGTCTCCTCCGCGTCCTCGCCGCCTTGCTTGCGGTCTCCTGCACGGCTTTGGCCCAGCCTCGGTCCGCGAATGGCGCCTCGGTGCGATTTGCGATCCACTTCTCCAGCAGCGCCAGCCAGGAGGCGCTCGACGGCCGCGTGTTTCTCCTGCTTTCCACGGACCCGGGTGGAGAACCCCGCATGCAAATCGACGACACACTGCGCTCGCAGTTGATCTTCGGCGTGGACGTGGAAGGGCTTCACCCAGGAGAGCCGGTGATTGTGGATGAACACGCGGACGGTTATCCGATTCGCAGTCTGCGCGATCTTCCCGCCGGCGAGTATTTTGTGCAGGCCGTGCTGCACCGCTACGAGACCTTCCATCGCGCGGACGGGAAAACCGTCAAGCTGCCGATGGATCGCGGCGAAGGCCAGCAGTGGAATATCGCACCGGGAAATCTCTATAGCAAGCCCAGGAAGATCGCGGTCCGCAACCCAGGTGCGCCGATCGAGGTCGTAATGGACCAGGTGATCCCGCCGCTGCCGGAGGCCCGGGATACGACGTATGTCCGGCATCTCCGCATCCAGAGCCAACTGTTGACGAAGTTCTGGGGCCGGCCGATGTATCTTTCGGCCCTGGTGCTGGTGCCGGAGGGCTTCGACGCTCATCCCGAAGCACACTATCCACTGATGATCTTTCACGATCACTTTGTGAGCGAGTTCAACGACTTCCGCACCGAACCGCCCGACCCGGCCCTGCCGCCGGACTATAGCGAGCGGTTTCATATTTCCGGCTACAACCGGATTCAGCAGGAGGAGTCGTACAAGAACTATCAGCAGTGGATCTCGGCGGGGTTTCCGCGCTTTCTGGTGGTAAAGATCCAACATGCGAATCCCTACTATGACGACTCCTACGCGGTAAACTCGGCCAATCTGGGCCCCTATGGCGATGCCATTGAGACCGAACTGATCCCGGCGATTGAGAAGCAGTTTCGCGCCATCGGCGAGGGTTGGGCTCGATTCACCTATGGTGGTTCCACCGGGGGATGGGAAGCGCTGGCAGTCCAGATTTTCTATCCGGACCGTTATAACGGAGCGTTTGCAGCATGCCCCGATCCGGTGGACTTCCGCGCCTACATGCTGATCGATTTGTATCACGACAAAAATGCATTCTACGCGGAAGGTGCCCACAAGCGCGTGGCACAGCCCGCCATGCGCGACTACCTGGGGCACACCTTGCTGACCCTGGAGGAGAACAATGCGTACGAGCTGGCCCTGGGGAGTAAGGGACGAAGTGGCGAACAGTTCGACATCTGGCAGGCGGTGTTCTCGCCCGTGGACGAGGACGGCTATCCGAAGCCGATTTTTGACAAACGCACCGGCGTGATCGACCACGAGGTTGCTCTCTACTGGCGTGATCATTATGACCTCCGGGCCATTCTGGAAAAGAACTGGGCTGTGCTCGGTCCCAAGCTGCAAGGCAAGCTGCACTTGTATTGCGGCAGCGCCGACACTTACTTTTTGAACGATGCCGTCTACAAGATGGAAGACTTCCTGAAGACCACGGTGAACCCGCCTTATGATGGAGAGGTGAAATACGGAGACCGTGCCGAACACTGCTGGAATGGCGATCCGGCGCAGCCTAACTATCTCTCGCGCCTGCACTACAACACCATGTATCTGAACAAAATACTGGAGCGCATTGCCAGGTCCGCGCCTGCGGGAGCGGATCTGAGTAGTTGGCGGTACTGAGAGCACCCATGAAAGTTCTTGTCACCGGTGGCGCAGGATACATTGGCAGTGTTGTTGTCTCGCAGCTTGCGGCCGCCGGTCACGAAGTCGTTGTCTATGACAATCTAAGCAAGGGGCATCGGCAATCGGTGTCATCCGCCGCCAGGCTGGTGGTGGGCGATGTGGGCGACCGCGCGGCGCTGGACGGGGCATTTGCGCAAAGCAAACCCGAGGCCGTGCTGCACTTTGCGGCCTGGATCGAAGCCGGCGAATCGATGCACGATCCCGCGAAGTTTTTCCGTAACAACACAGCCAACGCCCTCAATTTGCTGGAGACAGCGCTAGCTCACAAAGTGCGCTGCTTTGTCTTCTCCTCTACGGCCGCGGTGTACGGAGATCCGGAGAGCATTCCAATCCGTGAGACCAGCAAACTCCGGCCCACCAACGCTTACGGCGAATCCAAGCTGATGGTGGAGCAAATGCTCGCCTGGTTTCACCGCATCCATGGCCTCTCCTACGCAAGCTTGCGCTACTTTAATGCTGCCGGCGCCACGGAAACTCTCGGCGAACACCATGATCCCGAGACTCACCTGATCCCGATCGTTCTGCAGGTTGCCAGTGGCAAGCGCGGCCACATCAGCATCTTTGGTGAGGACTACGACACACCCGACGGCACCTGCGTGCGCGACTACGTGCACGTCTCCGACCTCGCCAGCGCGCACCTGCTGGCGCTCGACGCGCTCTGTGCGCAAGCGGAACCTGCACAGCGCATCTACAACCTGGGCAACGGGCACGGGTTCAGCGTGAGGGAAGTCATCGAGTGTGCACGGCGGGTCACCGGTCACGCCATCCCCGCCAGGTCAGAGGCTCGCCGGGCGGGAGATCCGGCGGTGCTGGTTGCCGGCTCGGCGAAAATACGCGCCGAGCTCGGCTGGCAGCCGCGTTTTCCCGAGTTGGAGGAGATCATTCGCAGCGCCTGGCTTTACCTCCAGCGCAAGGTCTAGGGATTTTGAAGCGCACGTCTGACACGTGGACCTGGAAGGCCATTGCACGGCAGAAGCTCATTTTTTGCACCCGGTTGCCAGACCGGCCCAGTCAGGTGCCGCGCCCGTCGTCGCGGCTTGGACTAATCGAACCAGAATCTGGCGGATGGTTACCGGATTCAGCCGGTTGGTTGTACCATCGAACCGCGGTCACTTGCACCCGTTCAAGGTTACGGCCAAGTGATCGCACGAGCTGCTTTTGAGTCCATTTTCGGAGAGAAAGTCATGCGGGTTTTCGCGCGTTTCCGGATTGTTGGCTGGGTGATGCTATGGATGGCCGGCTGCTCTGTGCTGCTGGCCTTGGACGTCCCGAAGAGCACGTCAGAGGGCGCTGCGGCAAGTCTGCAGGGAGCGTATCGCTTCGAACGCGATCATTGGATCTACGTGCACCTGCAAGGCTCGCCGCGCCGGATTGGATACCAGCATGGCTGGCTGCTGGCGCCGGAAATTGAAGACGCCTTGGCCGCCGTAAAGCTCGAGTATACCCACGAGACCAAGCGCGATTGGGAGTTCTTCCGCAAGACCGCCAAGAATGTGCTATGGCCGCACATCGACCAGGAATACCGGCAGGAACTCGGAGGCATTGCCGCGGGAGCGGCGGCGCATGGAATCCATCTGGATATATGGGATATTGTTGCCCTCAACGCGATGGAAGACGTGCCGGACTACTACGTTCCCTGGCTCGACCGCCAGGAGAAGCGGGCCGGCGCTCCGCGGTTGCGGGCTCCGGGAAACTGCAGCGCGTTCGTGGCAACCGGCGCGTGGACGCGGGATCATGAACCGGTCATTGCCCACAACAATTGGACCGGTTTCATGGTGGGTGAGCGCTGGCGCATCATCTTCGACGTTGTGCCGTCGCGAGGACTTCATTTTCTGATGGACGGATTTCCGGGAGTCATCGCCAGCGATGATGACTTTGGCATCAACAGCGCGCAGCTTGCCATCACGGAGACGACCATCACCGGCTTCGCATCGTTTGATCCAAACGGCAAGCCTGAGTTTGTGCGCGCCCGCAAGGCTCTGCAGTACGCAACCTCGGTGGATGAATTCGTGCGCATCATGCTGGAGAAAAACAATGGGGGGTACGCCAACGACTGGCTGCTGGCTGACTACAAGACAGGCGAAATCGCACGACTCGAACTGGGGCTGAAGATGCACAAGGTCTGGCGCACCAGGGATGGCTATCTGGCTGGCGCAAACTACCCGGTGGACCCGGAGTTTACCAAGGCTGAGACGGACTTCGATCCGGCGAATCAAGCCAGCTCTCCGAATGCACGCCGCCAGCGGTGGGACGAACTGCTGGCAGCCAACAAGGGAAAGATTGACGCGGACATCGCCCAAACCCTGCTGGCGGATCACTGGGACAGCTTTGAAGGAAAAGCCGACAGAAATGAACGCACTCTTTGCGGCCATGCCCAGGCTTCGCCACGCGGCGTTCCTGAGTGGGAGTGGGCTGCCTACAACCCGGGCGGCGCCGTAAGTGCCAAGGCCGCGGACAGCAAGCTGGCCAAAGTGCTTGCCTTCCGCGCCCGCGCCGGGCAGCCTTGCGGGGAAGATTTCCTGGCCGGCCAGTTTTTGAAGGAGCATTCGGAGTTCGACTGGCAACAGGCTTTGCTGCAGGACATGAAAGGCAATCCGTGGGCGGAGTTTAAGGCAGGCGACCGCCGCTGAGGTTCTGAAACACCGCCGACCGCAGGCTCTTTCAGGGAAGGCAGCACGGTCTCAGAACCAGCACGGCAGCATGTCTCAGGGCAGCGTGCGCTGCCTCCGGAACTGTTCGCAAGCCGTCCGGCCAAATTCATGGTCGGGCCGCTTGCAAACTCAGGCACTCACGCAACCCTGCAGCACCCGCCTCTGGATGCTGCTGCCCTATCTGTATCGAAGGGTCTTTGCGCTTGCGGCGGGTTTGGTCGCGCCTCCCGGTGCGACTTCCAGAATGCGCTCGACGGTGCTGAAGCAAATCGGGCAGGCCTCACCGACCGACGGTTCGATTCTGCCTCTCATGCAGATGCCGCAGTAGACTTGGGCGCCGATAGCCCAGCAGGGCCGGACGAAGCCCGTTTGCGCATCCCGCACGTAGATATGCGTCAGTGTCCTTTCCACCTGAGAGGCATCATTGCGTGCCATTTCGATACTCCTGGTTACTTGCAAGAAACGAAAAAGCCCACGATTTGTTCGTGGGCTTCTGAGAATACGCTGCCGGAACGGATGGAGCTTTACGTTTTGGCTTTCTCGCCCACAACTCGCATGCCAACACGCATACACATGGCAATCGGCGAGCAACGCTCGGCCGGGACGGGGCGGTTTGTTTGCGCCTTGGTAGTCATTGTTCGATCAACTCTCCGCGACATCTCAAGCAACACAATCCAGAATAATTTTGGAGCACGGGATGGGATTTGAACCCATGAATAACGGCTTTGCAGGCCGCCGCGTTAGCCACTTCGCCACCCGTGCTCACTCTGGGCTCCTGATGCATTGCGCCCAGAAAAACGAAACCCACCGCTTCTGGCAGTGGGTTCGACGAGACTTAGAAACGAGGAGCCGGTCGATTAAGCCCGAATGCCAGAACATACGCTTGCACAACAGCAACACATGCTATCGCAACAGGCGCGCATTCGCATCAGGCGGCTCATGGATTCAACACTAACTGAATTTCGCAACGCGCGCAACTGATCCCCTCAGGAATCGCCCAGGAAACATGCATCCCCTCCCGTGTTGCCCCGGCTATTCCACCGTGACGGACTTGGCAAGGTTGCGCGGTTGATCGACGTCGCATCCGCGGCGCACGGCGATGTGATAGGCAAGCAACTGTAGCGGCACAACCTCCAGAATCGGCAGCAGCAGCTCCGGCGCATGGGGTATGAAAATCACATGATCGGCGGCCTCGCGAATATCCTCATCGCCTTCGGTAGCTACGGCGATCACCCGGCCGGAGCGGGCCTTCACTTCTTTCAGATTCGAGATCGTCTTCTCATAACGCAGCACGGAGCCAGGGTCGTTGTTGTCCCGCGTGGCAAGAATGACGACGGGAAGATCCTCGTCGATCAGCGCATTGGGACCGTGCTTCATTTCGCCGGCGGCATAGCCTTCGGCGTGAATGTAGGAGATCTCCTTCAGTTTGAGCGCGCCCTCAAGGGCAATCGGGAAGTGAATGCCGCGGCCAAGAAAGAGAAAGTTCTGCACACGCTGATAGGTGCGCGCCAGTTCTTCGAGTCCCTCCTCGCGGGAGAGCACCGTTTCCAGGTGCCCGGGCAGCCGTGAGAGTTCCTGGGTCAGATGGATGGACTCTTCGTCGCCGATGACGCCTCGCACCTGTGCCAGACGCAGCGCAAAAAGAAATAGTGCGACCAACTGTGCAGTGAATGCCTTGGTGGACGCCACCCCGATCTCCGGACCGGCGTGAGTATAGATGGTGCCGTCGGCATCGCGCGCGATCATAGCGCCCACCACGTTGCAGATGGCCAGCGTCTTGGCGCCGCGACTCTTTGATTCGCGCTGCGCGGCAATCGTGTCGGCGGTCTCACCGGACTGAGTGATGACCATCGTCATTTCATTCTTTTCGATGAGCGGATTGCGGTAGCGGAATTCGCTTGCGTAGTCCACTTCCACGGGCACGCGGGCCAGGCGCTCGATCATGTACTTGCCGGCGAGTGCGGCGTGCCAACTGGTGCCGCAGGCGGCTATGTTCAGCTTGCGCAGGCTGCGGAACTCGTCGTCGGAAACGTCCATCTGCTCCAGGAATACCTTGCCCGTATCGAAGGAGACACGGCCCATCGCGGTGTCGCGGACGGCGCGCGGCTGCTCAAAAATTTCCTTGAGCATGAAGTGCTTGAAGCCGCCCTTTTCCGCCATGATGGGATCCCATGTGATGTGCTGCACCTCGCGCTGAACCGGGGTGCCATCGAAGTCGGTCAGGGTTACGCCTTCGGGAGTAAGCACCGCCAGGTCACCATCGCCGAGGAAGAACAGGTCGCGGGTGTGATAGAGAATCGCGGGCACGTCGCTGGCGACAAAATACTCGTCCTTGCCCAGGCCGATCACGGCGGGAGGGCCATTGCGCGCAGCAATGATCTTGTTGGGTTCAGAACTGCAGATGACGGCCAGCGCGAAGACGCCGGTTAGCTCCTTCACGGCCATGCACACGGCCTGTTCGAGGGAGATTTTCTTGTCCGGATTTTCCAGGATGAAGTGCTTTTCGATGAGGTGGGCGATGACTTCGGTATCGGTTTCGGTCTTGTAGGTGTGGCCTTCCTCGCGCAACTGCTTCTTGAGCGCAAGATAGTTCTCAACGATGCCGTTATGGACCACGACGATGGTTCCGCTGCAATCGCGGTGGGGGTGCGCGTTTTCCTCGCTGGGACGGCCGTGCGTGGCCCAGCGAGTATGGCCGATGCCGTAGGTGCCGTCGATCGGATTGTGGCGGATCACCTCTTCGAGGTTGCGCAGCTTGCCTTCTGCACGGCGAATCTGGAGGCCGCCTTCTCCGCCTGCTACCGCAATGCCCGCCGAGTCGTAGCCGCGATACTCAAGACGGCGCAAGCCATCAATGATGACCGGCACAACCTGTTTCTTACCGATGTAGCCGACAATTCCGCACATGAGTCACTCCCTGGGGGAAAGAAACTTCGATGGATAAAACCCGCCTTGGGGCAGGCATTGCGCAATTGGATCCCGGACTAATCTTCGATGGAGTAATGAAACTCCTCGATCACCGGATTGGTGAGCACTTCGCTTGCCATCCGCTCAACCTCGGCCCGCGCCGCATCGCGGTCGAGGCTGCCATCGAGCGCAAGCTCAAAGTACTTGCCCTGGCGGACATCGGATACGCCCTTGTACCCCATTTTGGTCAACGCGCCCTGAATGGTTTTGCCCTGCGGATCAAGAACACTTTTCTTCATCGAGACATAAACGTAGGCTTTCATGGATTCCTCAATTATATATACAGCGCGGCCGGACGGCATCTACCGGCGCAAAGGGGTTTTTCGTTCCGCCTCAACCATTACAGGCCGAACAGATCGCGCAACCGGCGCGTCTGGGCACGGCTTACGGGAATTTCAGTTTGTTTCTTGTCGTCCATGCGGATCTGATAGCTGCTCTTGAACCATGGCACGACTTCTTTGATCCGGTTGATATTGACGAGATAGGAGCGGTGCGCCCGCCAGAACAACTTGGCATCCAGCGAGGTACCCAGTTCCTCCAGGGTGCGGCAGTTGGACTGGCCTTCCATATTCTGGGCCACCACGGTGATCACGCCGTCCTCGATTGAGGCGAAACAAATCTCTTTCTGGTCAACCAGGAAAAGACGGTTGTTGGCCTTGAGAAGTACCTTGCTGGTCTGGGGTTGCTGCTGCTCCAGCAGTTTGACGAGGGTGTCCAGCTTTTCGCTGGGCGCTGCCTCGGACTCTCGCGTCTTGCGCGCCTTTTCGACGGCCTGGAAGACTCGTTTCTTGTCGAATGGCTTCAGGATGTAGTCCAGCGCGCTGACCTCGAAGGCCTTGACCGCGTACTGGTCAAACGCGGTGGAGAAGACAATATTTGGCAGCGGAATCTTTTTCTCCAGCAGCTTCTTAATGACCCCAAAACCGTCCAGTCCCGGCATCTGCACATCGAGAAAGACCAGGTCCGGAGAAGTTTCCTTGATCAGGCTGACGGCTTCCACCCCGTTCTTGCCCTGGCCAATCACTTCGAGATCGGCAACATCGCGCAGCAGGTAGCTGAGTTCATCGCGCGCAAGTTGTTCATCGTCCACGATGATCACGGATAGCGGCATTGAGAGTCCTCAAGCAATACATGACGAGTATAGAACGCGAAAGGTCGCGGAGAAAACGCGGTGTGTCATTTTTGCAACGGAGGCTAAGCGCCGGTGCCGTACACTAGACAGGTTATGAGTGAAGTGATCTATGGCATCCATGCCATTGGCGAAGCACTGAAACGCGGTGGCCGCCGCTTCGACTATGTTGCCGTCTCGCGGGACCGGACCGACAACCGCTTGCAGAATATTCTCGATGACTGCCGTGCCCAGGGCATCAGCGTGCGCTTTGTGCCGCGTGAGGATATCGACCGCGAAACCCGGACCAATACCCACCAGGGAATCATGGCAATCACCTCGCGCAAGGAGTACTCCGGGGTGGAGGAATTGCTGGCGCATAAGCACGGCGAATACTGCTTCCTGCTGGTGCTGGATGGGGTCGAAGACCCGCACAACCTGGGCGCCCTGATCCGCTCCGCCGACGGAGCCGGCGTGGACGGCGTGGTGATTCCAGAGCGCCGGGCAGCGGGCATTACAGGCGCGGTGGTCAAGGCATCGGCCGGCGCCAGTGAGAACATCAGCGTGGCCCGGGTGGTCAATATCGCGCGCACCCTCGATGAACTGAAGGCGGAAAACGTCTGGGTCGTCGGCCTCGACGAGCGCGGCGGCAAAACCTACGACGAAGTCGATTACAACATGAATTGCGCCCTCGTGATGGGTGCCGAAGGCAAGGGATTGCACGACCTGGTGCGCCGTAAGTGTGACATGCTGGTTTCCATCCCGATGATGGGCGCGGTGTCATCGCTGAACGTCTCCGTGGCCGGCGGCATTGTGATGTATGAAGTGCAGCGGCAGCGCCGCCAGGCGCAAAAGACCGCGACAGGAAAATCCGCCAGGAAGCGGAACGAGGAGTAGCCTTGAGTCGTCTCGCGCTCGCCGTTCTTTTCTACGCGTGCCTGGCGCTGCCGGCGACCGCGCTGGACCGCAACGCCTTCAGCTTCACCCGCTACGATTTGCAGGCCATGCTCGATCCCCACCAGCACGGGTTGGCCGTCGAAGGTACGGTGGAATTGCGCAACGCCTCCGCGAGCCCGCAGCGCGAGGCCGTGCTGCAGATTTCAAGTTCGCTGCACTGGTTGTCGGTACTGACCGCGGATGGGGAGCAGGTGGAGTGGCTGGAGCAGACTTACACCAGCGACATTGACCACACGGGAGCGCTGAATGAGGTCATCGTCAAACTGGATAAGCCCTTGGCTCCGGGCGGGATTCTGCGGCTGAAGCTGCGCTACTCGGGCACGGTGCGGAAGGACACAACGCGGTTGGAGCGAATCGGTACCCCAGCCGGCGTGGCCCGGCGCAGCGATTGGGACGAGATCAGCGACAGCTTCACGGCTCTGCGCGGCGCTGGGTTCGTGGTCTGGTATCCGGTGTCGATGGATGCCGCCAACCTGGCCCAGGGTAATGAATTGTTTGAGATACTCCGCGGTTGGCGCGAGCGCGAGGCCTCGGCGGTGCTGCACGTGAATTTTTCGAGGGTGGCAGGGCCGGAGGGTGATCCGTCCAGATTCAACTTTGTGGCCAACGGTTCGGAAGCCACGGCGGGCGCCGCGATCACGGCGGAGTTCGGTGGAGTGGATCCGGTGGTCGTGCTGCTCACGGATCCCGCCGCGGCCACCGACCGGCCCCGGGTGGCCGCCTACTTTACGGCCGCACACACCAACGATGCGCGCGATTTCATGACTGCGGCTGAGTCTGTGATTCCGCCGTTGGAGGAGTGGTTCGGCACTCCCCGGAGTAAGGTCGTCCTGGTGGAACTCACCGACCCGGACGCGCTGCCCTATGACGTGGGAGCCTACTATTTTGTACCGATGCACAGCGTGCCGCACGCGGCCGCCGAGGTGGCGCTGGCGCGTCCGGTGGTTCATGCCATGCTGGAATCACCGCGGCCATGGATTCGCGAAGGGCTGACAGGTTTCGCCCAAGCCCTGATTCGGGAGCGGCAGGGCGGGCGCGCTGCCGCCATCAGCTACCTGGGCCAGTTTGGCACGGCGCTGGCCGTGGCGGAGGCGCAGTCACAAAGCCCGGTGACCCCGGGAAATGGCGCTTCCGCGGAGCCGGACGGCATCGGACCGCAGCCGCTCATCACGACGGCGGACGAAATTTTCATCCGCACCAAGGCCGCATTTGTCTGGTGGATGCTGCGCGATATGGTGGGCGACCATGCCCTGCAGGCGGCGCTGGCACACTATCGCCCGGCGGAGGACCGCGACACCGGATACATGCAGCGGCTGATTGAACGGAATCAATCGCCGCCGCGCGACCTGGAGGCGTTCTTCGACGATTGGGTGTACCGCGACCGCGGATTGCCTCGGCTGCGCGCCGATTCCGCCTATGTGCGGACGACGCTCGGGGAGCAGACCGTGACCGCGGTGACCATCGAAAATCTTGGCGAAGCCTGGTGCGAGGTCCCGGTCACCCTGCGCTCGCCGGGCGGCGAAAACCTGGTTCGCCTCGTAGTGCCCGCCAAGAGCAAGGCCACGGTGCGCGTGCCTTTCGAATCCGCTCCCCGGGAAGCGGAGGTCAACGATGGCAGCGTTCCCGAAGCCGAGCGGCGTGACAATGTGATTCCCGTGACCACCGCGCCTGCTGCCGTGCACTGAGCTTTAGGCTTGCATCTTTTTCCGCCGCGGCCTATGGTTCTTGCGGTTGAAATAAGAAGTTCAGGACCCAGGCAAGGAGGCAAGCGTGAGCTACATCCAGTTTCTTGGCGCTGCTGATACGGTTACAGGCTCCAAACATCTCATCGCCGTTGGCCAAGGAAACGGCGCGGACGAAACCACGGGCAACCACGGCTTCCAACTGCTGGTGGATTGCGGTCTATTCCAGGGACAGAAGGAATGGCGGCTGAAGAACTGGGCGGATCTGCCGGTTCCGGCGAGTACCATCAAGGCTGTCATCTTAACCCATGCCCATCTGGACCACTGCGGATGGATTCCGCGCCTCTGCAAGCAAGGTTTTGAGGGACCGATTTACGCGACCCCGGCGACGGTGGATTTGTGCGGCATCATCTTGCCCGACTCCGGCTATCTACAGGAGGAAGACGCGGCGTTTCACAATAAGCAGAAAAGTTCCAAGCACGATCCCGCCCTTCCTTTGTACACCATGGAAGAGGCGCAGCAGTGCCTGTCGCGCTTCCGCGCCGTGCCGTTCGGCGAGCGGGTCCAACTGGCACCTGAGGTGAGTTTCCGCTTTGTGCGTTCGGCGCACATCCTGGGCGCGGCCATGGCGGAGATTACCCTGGCCAGCAACGGCGCCCGGCGCGCCCTGCTGTTCACCGGGGACATTGGAAGGGTGCGCAACAGCACCATCGCGCCCGGCAAAGTGGTCCACTCAGGGCCGGTCGAGGGTGAATCGCCGGATGTGCTGGTGATGGAGTCCACCTATGGGAACCGCCATCACCCGGAGGAGGATGTGATGCCTCCACTGGCCGAGCTGATCAATGCAACGGTCGAGCGCGGTGGCAGCGTCGTGGTGCCCGCCTTTGCCGTGGAGCGCACGCAGAAGTTCCTGTTCCTGCTGAAAGAGCTGATGGAGCAAAATCGGATTCCGCGCATCCCCGTTTACGCGGATTCGCCGATGGGTATCCAAGCGGTGGAGATCTTCCTGAAGCATAGCGAGGAGTTCAGTCCCGAGACCCGCGATCTGGTCGACCGCTACGGTTCGCCCTTGCAGTGGCCGGGGTTCCACTTTGCCAGCACGGCGCAGGAGTCGAAGCAGATCAATCAGAGCCACTATCCCTCCATCATCGTATCGTCGAATGGGATGTGCATGGGCGGACGCATTCAGCATCATCTGCTGCAGCGCCTGCCGGACCCGCGCAACCTGGTACTGTTCATCGGCTACCAGGCGGTGGGAACGCGCGGCCGCCAGATCAAGGAGGGTGCGTCCGAAGTGAAAATCTTCGGCGAGATTGTACCGGTGCGGGCGCAGGTCGAGGCGCTCGAGCAATTCAGCGATCACGCCGATGTGGATGAATTGCTGGAGTGGCTCAGCACTTTCGAGAAAACTCCGCAGAGCACGCATATCGTGCATGGCGAGCCCGATTCGGCCGAAGCGTTGCGGCAGGCGATCATCAAGGAAATGGACTGGCCTGTGGATACGGCGCACTACATGCAGAAGGACCAGATTGAGTAGCTCGCTGGTCTTTCCAGCCCGTGCCATCGCGGGCCAGGGCAGAAGCGCCACGAGATTCTGAGCCGGTTTGAGGAGATGAGGGACAGGCCGGTTTGCGGGGTGAAGCCCGAAGAACGAGGCGCGGCGTGAAGGGCCAAGCTACTTCGAACGGAGATGAAGTAGCTTGGCCCGAATCGTTTCCGGCGCCGGGCTGACACAAGGCTGCGGCAACGACGCACCCGGCGTTGTTGCAAACGCGCACAAGCCTCCGGGTTACCCGGCACCGTCTGGGCACCGTGCTGGCAGCGGAACAGGTTGCGCGCGTGCTCGACTTAATGAGGATCAGTGCTTGTCGATATAGTGGATCTCAAACTTCTTGTTGGTGATGAACAACACCACCACGTCGGTCTCCGCGGTGGCGCCGTGCTCGGCCACGGTTCCCTCCGGGAACCAGACGAGGCAACCTGGGCCGAAGCATCCATCATGGGTCTTCAGCGTGCCTTCCAACACGTACATGCCATGGGCACATGGATGATCGTGCCAGGGTGTCACAAATCCCGCCGGGTAGCGCGCCAGATTGACCCTCATGCCCGTATCCGGATCCACGATGAGCATTTTCCGGTAATAGCTCTTTCCTAAACTAGCGTTGGGACGCTCTTCCCAAGGCATTTCGTCCGGATTTACAGCGATCATCTTTTTCGTTTCCGAAGAATCGCCCATCTCTTTTATCTCCTGGTTTGAATTTAGACTGGCCAACATTTCCCCGCTGTCTCCTGCCCAACCGGGGATTGACTCTCACTTTACAGCGGAGTTAGCTATGAATAATATGAATATATTGACTACTTTCTAGTCGTATTAGGAATATTCCATGGAGCTACGCACGCTACGCGCATTCGCCGAGGTCGTCCGTCAGGGTGGCTTCTCCCACGCAGCCAAGGCAGTGTTCTCCACCCAGTCAACGGTGAGCAAGGCGGTAAAGCAGCTCGAGGACGAACTCGGGTTGCGGCTTCTCGACCGCACCGGCCACCGCAGTACGCTCACGGCGGCTGGTGAAATCGTCTACCGCCGCGCTTCCGCCATGCTGGCAGGGCGCGACGACCTCATTGCGGAGCTCGACGAATTGCGCGGTCTGAAGCGTGGGACCCTACGCCTCGGTCTGCCGGTAATCGGGTCCAATACCCTGTTTGCCCCTCTCTTCGCGGAATACCGGAGCCGCTATCCGAGCATCGACATCCGGCTCATCGAACACGGCAGCAAGCGTCTTGAAGAGGTGCTGCTTGCCGGCGAAATCGAACTTGCGGCGTCTCTTCTTCCGGTTCGCGAGGAGTTCGATTGGCAGGAGGTACGCCGCGAGCCGATCGACGTGATTGTTCCCCGCAATCACCCCCTGGCGGCGCGCAAGAAGATCAGGCTTGGCGAATTGGCAAGCTTTGATTTCATTCTCTTCGGGAAAGAATTTGCTCTCGACCCGCTCATTCAGGAGGCCTGCCGGCGCAGCGGCTTCACGCCCACGGTTGCGGCCCGGTCGGGTCACGTTGATTTCATCATTGAACTGGTTGTCGCCGGACTCGGCATCGGCTTTCTTCCGCGCATGATTGCCGAGCAACGCAGCCGCGCCGACGTCCGCCACATCGCTGTATCCGACCCCGGCATGAACTGGAACCTGGCGCTGATCTGGCGCCGCAGCGCCTATTTATCTCACGCTGCGCGGGCTTGGCTGGAGTTGGCTAAAGAGCGCGGATTGCCGCGGGCCGACCGCCGGCTTCCGGCAGAGCGGGGTTTAGCGCGATAACAGACAGACCGTGTAGCAGAGTGTGAGCCAGAAAGGCGTCGCCAGGGCACATGCCATCAGCAGTCCGCGCAGAGCCTGCGGGCGACCAGGCGGCGTGAACTCCGAGACCAGGCGCCGGTGGCCGGAGCGGCATCCAAAGGTGGCCGGCTGCGCTTCGCCGTAGGGACGGTAAATGGTTTGCGTGGGCATGATCGGCCTGCCTCTCTTTTGGCTTGAGTTTATGCCGGCAGATTTAATACCACGTGAAGGAAAGATCAATATCCCGTGAAGAATCCAAATAGCAACGATGCATGCGGCTGATTTCCCAGCCGCGAGTCCTCTCCGCGGGCGGCTGTGCAGGGAGCCGGCGAAGATGGATTCGCAGGCAAAGGTAAATTTCGCCTCAAGAAGTTTCCGTAGCTCAGCGGCCGGATTCCGGCGGAAATTGTAGCAGGTGGCGCTTCCTACCGGGGTGCGTTGACATCCTATGGAACGAGGAGCATGAGAGATGAAACTGACGGGGAACACGATTCTGATTACGGGCGGCGGTTCGGGCATTGGGCGCGGGCTGGCGCAGGAATTTCACGCACTGGGGAACCGGGTGATCATCGCCGGGCGGCGCCGGCAGGCGCTGGTGGATACCGTGGCGCGGCATCCGGGGATGAAGTGGGTGGCGCTGAATGTGGAAGATGCAGCGAGCATCAGCTCGGTAGCGGCGGAGTTGACGAAGCAGTATCCCACGCTGAACGTGGTGATCAATAACGCGGGCATCATGCGGGCGGAGAACGTGCGGGCACAGCAGCCGGACCTGGCGGACGCAGAGGCGATGGTCCGTACCAACCTGCTGGGGCCGATCCGGCTGACGGCGGCCTTGCTGGGGCTGCTGCAAAAGCAGGCTTACTCGGCGGTGATGAACGTTTCCTCGGGACTGGCGTTTGTGCCGCTGGCGCTGACGCCGACGTATAGCGCGACCAAGGCAGCGATCCACTCCTATACCCAATCGCTGCGTTACCAGTTGAAGGGAACGGCGACGGAGGTCCTGGAACTGATTCCTCCGTACGTGGCGACGGACCTGATGAACGGAGCCGAGGATCCCAGGGCGATGCCGCTGGGCGCGTTCATCGCCGAGGTGATGGAAATTCTGAAGACGCAGCCGGCGGTGACCGAGATTTGCGTGGAGAACGTGAAGCGGCTCCGCTTGGCGGCCGAGAGCGGAGGTTATGACGCGGTGTTCGGGGGTCTCAACGAGGCAATGGCAACACCGGTGGGCGAGTAGCGAACGGAACCGTCCGCAGTTGTTTGCGGTTAAGGGACTGACCTCGCGCGGCGGCGCTTCCTGAGTCCGTTGGCGGTTGATTTCCCCGTGCTTGCGGCTCCGGGGTCGCGCGCTACTTTGTCAATTCATTGGCCAACAGGCTGGCTTTGACCGCGAGGTTGTAGGCGCGCTCGATGTCTCCGGCCTCCAACGCCTGGTCGGATTCGGCGATGTAGCTGCGCGCCTGGCGCAGCATTCCTTGCTCCGCCTCGTTGAGGGAGCGGGTGATGCGGGCGAGTTTGCCCTGGGAGTTGCGCAACAGTTGTCTGGTGTTCTGGGTTTGCGATTGCACAGCGGCGCGGGGAACGTCGGCGGTGATCTGCACGGAACTGCTGGGCGAAGGCTTGGCGGGTTCCGCAGGCGCGGGCGCATGGGAAACGGGCTTGTGCGGCTTTGGTTTTGGCTTCGCCTTGGGCGCGTCTGGCCGAGAGGCGGCGGGCGGTGCGGCCTCGGGAGCGGCGCTGGGGATTTCGCTGGGAGCAGGCTGCGGCGCGGCTTCGGGTAAGGGCTGCGTCTGGATGGAAGGAACGGGCGCGGGCGGGACGGCGGGCGCGGACTTCTTGTGGCATCCCGCGGCAAGCAGCGTGAGGGCAAGGGCCAGTGCCGTGAGTGTGCGGGTCGGGATGAAAGCCTCGAAACAGAGAACAGACATAATTTTTTGTGTAGGCCTTATTTTACTGCCGCGGAGGAATGACGGGTTCGCACGGCGCCGCGGGCATGGGGCCACCGGGCAAATCGGAGGCTCTGCCTGCGGGTAAATCCTGTAGTGCCAGGGGAAGCATGAAGCGGAAGGTTGCGCCAGGACCGGATTCCGGGTCGAGGTCGAGGGCGCCGTTATGCAATTGCATGGCGCGGAAACTCAGTGCCAGCCCGATTCCGCTGCCGGACGTTTTGGTGGTGAAGTAGAGGTTGAATATCTTCTCGCGAATCTCGGGCGGGATTCCGCCGCCGCTGTCTTGCACCTGGAGCACGGCGGCTTGCGCGGAAGCAAAGGCGCGCAGGGTAAGAGCGCCACCATCGGGCATGGCTTGGACGCCGTTGATGACCACGTTGAGAACGGCCTGACGCATCAGGTCGGCGTCGACGCGGACGGGGAGCGGTTGCGGGCCGAACTCCTGAACGATTTCCACGTTGTGGGAGCGGGCTTCGGGCGAGGCTAGCGCAACCACGCTGGCGGCGAGGGAGCGGAGATCCAGCGCTACAAGGTTGAGTTCGACGGGGCGGGAGAAATCGGCGAGGGTTTTGACCACGCGGTCCAGGCGGTGGATTTCCGAGTTGATGATGTCGATGTGGCGGCGGGTGTCGGGGTCGGGCTGGAGGATGCGCTCGCGCAGCAGTTCAAGGTGAATGACGATGGCGTTGATGGGATTCTTGACCTCGTGGGCAACTCCAGAGGTGAGGCGTCCGATGGCCGCGAGACGGCGCGAAAGTTCGATCTCGTTTTCAATCCGGCGAACCGACTCGGCATCGCGAAGGGTGAGCAGCGCGCCGATGGGAACGCCGCGCTCGGAGATGAAATCCAGGGCGATGCGCAGGCGGCGTCCCTGTTCGATCTCGATCTCACGCGAGGAAAGTTCCTGGTGCAGGGCAAAGGCATCGAGGATGATGCGTCCGAGGCGCGTGGAGTCGTCAAAAATCTCCTCAACGGTCTGACCGAGCATTTGCGAGCGCTGGCGGCCGACGAAGCGTTCCACCGAGGTGCTGACCAGGACGATGCGGCCATCGCGGGTAAACAGGATCAGTCCATCCTGCAGGGTGGACATGAGCTGGTCGAGGTTCTCCTTGAGGGCGCTGAAAACCTGGCGGACATCGTTCATCTGGCGGCCGAGGCGGTCGATGCGGGTGCTGACGGCGCCGAATTCGTCGCTTGGCACGGTCTCCGGCGCGGGCGATTCGCTGCCCGCGGTCATGGCGTCCAGGCGCCGGGCGATGAGTTCCAGCGGGCGCAGTGCCAGGTTGGAAAGAGCGGCCGCAATGACGAGCGAGAGCAGCACGGCAACGCCTGAGAGCAGGAGAGCGCGAGTGAGTTGCGGCACCAACTGCTGCTTGAGGAAAAGCGTGGAGATGCCGACCCGGATTTCACCGAAAGGCGCGCCCTGGCGCTGCACCGGCAAGGTCACCTCATAGACGCGGGCTGGACCATAAACGGCGCGCAACTGGGCGAGAAAGCCGCCATCGCGCAGACCGGCAAGAGGAGGACGGCGCGGCGTAGGTTCCTCCCTGGCGCCGGCGCCGGTATCGACGATCAGTACCCCGTTGCGGTCGGCGAGGGCCGCGTCATAGACCTCGAGGTTGTAGCCCACCACGGACTGCAGCAGGCTGCGAAGGGCCTGGTCGCTCTGGAGAATGACGGCAATGGCGTCACGGGCCTGGTTGGAGTCCTGCGGCCGGAGGCCCGTGGCGGGCAGTTCGGTCTCCAGCGCCTGGCGGGCCGCGTGCAGCACCTGGTGAGCAATGAAATCGGCGTTGTCGTAACTCTGGCTGATGCGCTGGCGAAGAATCTGGGAGAGATAAAGGCCGGAGAGCGCGGCAACCAGGGTGAAAACCAGCGCGCTGATGGCGAGCACCAGCTTGGTTTTGAGTCTAAGCCGCAGCATGGTCAGCCTTATGCTGGAAGCTGCGCTGATCTTGTCTTGGGCGCGCCTTGTAAAAGGTGCCATGCTCGCGCCGCTGGTAGGAATTCGTGTTCACGATGGCTTCAAGTTTACCCTAGCGCACGCACTCGCTATCACGGCACGGAACATCGACGAGGAATCTACCCCCGTGGTTCGGAAACCGGCAAAGTCTGGTATTACTTATCAACCCGCTGTTCTTACCGGCAGTCACCATCGGCGCGCTTTACCAGGGCCGGCGGAACATCGAGCTATTCCTCAAAGGGATACGGATCAAGCGGCCTCCGCGCAACAAATGTGTTTATGTGTTTTTGCGGATGAAATCGATCAAGGCCTGATTGAACTTCTCCGGCTGTTCGTAAAAAAGAATATGACCTGCGTTGGCGAACGGAACGAAAGTTGAATTCGGAATCTGAGCCGCAATACTTTTACCCATTGCAAGTCCCGTTTTGTAGTTCGCCGAATCGGTGGCAAAGACAATCGTCGGAATTTTGATCGTGGGCAGCACCTTGGCATGATCGCTCATCACATAATCGGAGTACGCGGCCACCCCAATCCAGACAGGAGTCTTGTCCAACTCGGCGCTGATCCATTCGAGGTCACTGTCGTTCACCTTGCCTTCATTGAACATTTTGGCGGTGTGGGCGGTGTTAAATTTTTTCGGATCGGCCATATAGGACGTTAACCCGGCATTCATGCCGTCGTAGTTGTAGTTTTTCAGCCCATGGGGGTTCCAGTCGGCAGGGTTGAACGGGAAAGGATCAGTGTCGACCAACCCGAGAGTTTTGAGCCGGCTGTCATCCTTGAACTGCTCGTAGTAGGACAGCACGACCGGACCACCCAGGGACCAACCCACCAAGGTGACATCGTTTAATCCTAGATGTTCGATCAGTGCACGAACGTCAGAAGCATATTGTGAAATCGTATGGCCGGTCAGTATTTTCGAAGAGTTTCCGTGACCGCGCAGGTCAATCGTAATCACCCGAAAATATTTACTTAGTTCGGGAACGTTTTTTCGCCAGAATTTTGAGGAACAAGTCCAGCCATGTACGAGCAGAATCGGTTGGCCGCTTCCGTGGTCTTCGTAATAGATGATGGCTCCATCCTTGGTTTTCAATCGGAACCTCCTGGTACATCTCTAAGCCACCCGAATTCTACTATTCTGGCGCAGCATTGCAAGAATCCCGCCGCGGCCGCGATCAGACTTCCATGATCAGGAGTGAGGCAATTCCGCCCCATCAAGCAATCAGGATTCCGCAGCCCAATCCCAGCGGGCCGCCTGGCGGAATCGCCAGCATCTCCCCGGGACTCCTGTCTCGTGGGTGACACAACCGGCGCACCCATGGCCCGAATCCTGGAGGCAAAGCCTGCTGGCCGGGCCGTCAACTTCCTATCTCGCGCCGGTCGATTGCGCCGGAAGCCAGCGGTTGCTCTCTGGTTCCGTATTCCTTCAGCTTATTGTGCAGGGTTTTGAGGCTGATGCCGAGGATTTCTGCGGCGCGGGTTTTGTTGTTATGGGTGGATTCCAGGGTTTTGACGATCAGTTGACGTTCGGCCTGGCCGACGGTGGTGCCGATGCCGAGGTGGATGCCGTCGAGCTGGCTAAGCGGCGGGCGCGACGAATGATTGGCGAAGGCAGGGGGAAGATGCCGCGTCTCGATCACGCTGGAACTGCAGACGATGACGGCCCGCTCCAGGACATTTCGCAACTCGCGCACATTGCCCGGCCAGGAGAAACTTTCAAACAGCTGCAGGACCGGATCGCTGACGCCCAAGACGTTGCGCTGATGCTTGGCGTTCATCTCCTGGATGAGTGTTTGGGTTAGAGCGGGAATGTCCTCTTTGTGCTCACGCAAGGGAGGCATGTGGATGTTGAACACGTTGAGGCGATAGTAGAGATCGTTACGCAACTGGCCGCAGGCGACGGCCTCCTCGGGAACCTTGTTGGTGGCGGCGAGGACGCGAACATCGACGGTGGTTTCGGTCTTGCTGCCCAGACGGCGGAAGGTGTGGTCTTCCAGAACACGGAGCAGCTTGGCCTGGGTTCCGACCGGCATCTCGCCGACTTCATCGAGGAGCAGTGTTCCGCTTTCGGCCAACTCAAAGCAGCCGGTGCGGCGTTCGAGCGCTCCGGTGAAGGCTCCTTTTTCATGGCCGAAGATTTCGCTTTCAATGAGGGTTTCAGGAATGGCGGCGCAGTTGATGGCGACGAAGGGTTTGCGGTTGCGCGGGGAAAGCTGGTGAATGGCGCGGGCGGCCAGTTCCTTGCCGGTGCCACTTTCGCCGGTGATCAGGACCGAGGCAGTACTTGGCGCGGCCAGTTCGATGAGGTGGAAGACCTCCTGCATTTTGCGCGAGGATCCGACCAGTGCGCCGAGCTTACCAGTGTCGCGCAGGAGGCGGCGCGCGGCTTCCAGTTCACGTTCGGTGGCGCGCTGGCGGGCGGCGTTCTGCAGGATGTTGCGCAGGCGCGGCGGGTTGACGGGCTTCTCGATGAAGTCGTAGGCACCCAGCTTCATGGCCGCTACGGCTGCATCGATGGAACCTTGCGCGGTGAGCAGGATGAATGCAATCTCGCGCGGCGTCTGGGAGACTCGCTCCAGCAATTCCAGGCCATCCATGCGCGGCATCTTGAGGTCAGTGACAACGATGCCGGGACTCCAGGAGAGGATTTTTTCCAGTGCATCGAGGCCGTCGCAGGCGGTCTGGGTACGGTATCCCCAGGCGGCGGCCAGCTCAGCCAGTCCGCAGCGCTCGTGCTCTTCGTCTTCCACGATCAGTACTTTTTCCGACTCCATTCCGAATCAGTCCCTTCGCTGGTACCCAGCCGTCACAGGCATCCGCGGAACAGGCCGCCCGGAAAATGAAGGCTGCGTTCATGGAAACCTTTGCGCCGCACCCCCTGTCCAGATGGAGAACTCCAGGGCGGCGCCGGTGTATAGGTCAAGCTTACCGAAAAATGGCGTCGGAATCGAAAATGTTAAAAAGCATATTCAAAGTGAGCTAGAATGACCACTGTAATAACCGACTGATGGTTACCATTGGGCAGCATGGATTTTGAACCCAAGCGTGGCAGTGCGACATCCGATTGAGAGATTTAGGTTGCTCGCTGCCACTTCTGTTGTTTGTTGACTCGTTGCCGAACGGTTCGGGAGGATATAGAAAATGTCTCTACGTCGCTTTCTGTCGATGTTGTTAGTTTTTGCGTTAGCACTGTGTCTGCCGTCGTTGTTGGCCGCACAGAGCACGGATGCTCCCCAAGCTGAAATATTCCTGGGATATTCCTGGTACCACATGGGTGGCCAAATTGCCCACCCACTCAGAGATGTGCCGGACTTCTCGAGCGGTGCAGGACTGCAGTTCACCTATAATCTCAACCGCTGGGCCGGACTCACTTTTGACGCGGGCGGCCACTACAATGACACCTTCCGTTTGGAATCCTTCACAGTAGGGCCGAAATTCACTTACCGCACCGAGCATTTCATGCCGTTTGCGGAGGCCTTGTACGGACTCCAGCATGTTGATTCGTATCCGACTCACGACCAGAACTCTACCATTTTGTTCCTGGGCGGCGGCTTGGATTACAAGATCAGCCCGCACTGGTCGATTCGTCCGTTCCAGGCCGATTACGCTCTGACCAATTTCAGCCAGGGCAATCCCCCTTGGCTCAGCAAAGTACACAACGGTGTTCGGCTTCAGGCCGGCCTGAGCTTCGACATGGGCCTGCCGAAAATGGAACGTGAAGTGAGCGCAACCTGCAGCGTGGAACCATCGGCCGTGGATGCCGGAGTCGCAGTCAGGGTTATCGTGACGCCTTCCGGCTTCATGCCTAAGCGCACCGTAAGCTATTCGTACACGAGCACCAGCGTCAAGGTGGCCGGCAACACGGGAACAGCATCGGTGGATACCACGGGGCTGGCTCCGGGAAGCTACACCGTAAGCGCCAAGGTATGGGATAACGGCAGGGGCGTACACCAGCGTTCTGCCACTTGCCAGACGACCTTCAGTGTCAACCGGCCTCCGATGCGTGGGCCGTCGTTGACGGTCTCGGCCAGTCCGGCTTCGGTGCTGTGCGGCGATTCGTCGACGATCACGGCCGTGGGCAGCAGCCCGGACAATAGTCCGCTGACCTACAGTTGCACCGCAAACGCCGGCCGCCTGACCGGTGCGGGCCCGACGTTCAACCTGGACACCGCGGGAGTTCCGGCCAGCACAATCGGCGTTAACTGCACGGTGACCGACGCCCGCAACCTGTCGGCTTCGGCCAGTACATCGGTGGTGTGCAGCGTGGTGGTTCCGAAGGTAGCGGTCCTGTTCGGACACATCGACTTCAAGAACTGCGACCAGCCGCCAACCCGCGTGGACAACGCAGCCAAGGATGAGCTGGGCCGTTACGCCGAGGCTCTTCTGGCCGAACCGGACGCCAAGGGCGTGGTGGTTGGATTTGCCACGACCGAGGAAAACACGGCGAGGAAGGGCAAGAAGACGCCTGAATTCGCCGCCGAGCGCGCCGTCAACACCAAGGAATACCTGGCGGTTGAACCGGTGAACCCGACGAAAGTCGATGCCGACCGTATCTCTCCTCGCACCGGCACGGGTGACGACCAGCGGGTCGATCTGTGGATCGTTCCGGCTGGCGCCAGCTTCCCGGAGGCAGGAACCACGGTGGTGGACGAGAGCAGGGTGAAGGCAGTTCCGCGCGGTACGTACCGCAAGGAGACAAGGAAGAACTGCAAGATGCCGGAGGCATCGAACTAAAGAGCTAAACCTTAAGATCGGCGGGCGTGGGTCGCCAACGCGCTTCGCCCGTTGACAATCTCCCCGGTTGGATGCGTTCATGTTCATAGCATCCAGCCGGGTTTTCTGTTTTCGTCAAGCGAGGGGGGTAGTCTTCTCGTGGGGCCATTGGGTTCTGCAAGCCGGCAGGTGAGCCAACCCAATAGGCGAGAGCAGAGGCCAGCGGCCCAAATGAAATGAGGATTACCATGTTGAAACGTTGCGCCTTTCTGTTGGTAGTGCTGATAGTTGCGATCTCCATTCCCGCGTTCTCACAGTGGCAGGCCGTGGGGCCGTTTGGCGGCAATGCCCGCGCCCTGGCCGCCGATCCGTCCAACCGGGACCACCTGCTGCTGGGCTCGGGAGCGGGAGCGCTGTTTGAATCCATCGATGGCGGACGCCACTGGAAACACTTCGCGCAACTTGGCTCCGGCCACGAACTGATGCTGAAAAACATTGCCTTCGATCCCTCTCATCCGGCGACCATCTATGTCGTTGGCTGGAGTCTGACAGGCACTGGAGGGGGATTTTTCGTGAGCCGCGATGGCGGACGCATCTGGAGCGAGCCGGCGGAGCTGCGCGGCAAGAGCATTCAGGCTCTGGCCCTGGCCGAGTCCGATCCGCGGATCCTGGTCGCCGCGTCGCTGGACGGACTCTACCGCAGCACGGACCGGGGCGAACGCTGGGAGCGGATCACACCCGCTGGTCACCCGGATCTGAAGAACTTCGAGTCGGTCACCATTGATCCGCACGATCCCAAGATCATCTATGCCGGAACCTGGCACTTGCCCTGGAAGACAACCGACGGCGGAGCCACCTGGCGCAACATCAAGCAAGGCCTGATCGACGACTCCGACGTTTTCTCCATCATTCTCGGCCACTCGAATCCGCGCACGGTTTATGCCAGCGCCTGCTCTGGAATCTACAAGAGCGAAAACGGGGGCGAACTCTTTCACAAGGTGCAGGGAATCCCGAGCAGCGCCCGCCGGACTCTGGTTCTGCAACAGGATCCGGAGGACATCAACACGGTGTACGCCGGGACCACCGAGGGGCTGTGGAAAACTACCGACGGCGGCAAGGTTTTCAAACTGATTTCACCGCCGAATTACATCCTCAATGACGTGCTGGTAGATCCGCGCAATGCCAAGCGGGTGCTCATTGCCACCGATCGCGGCGGAGTGTTTGCCTCCGACGACGCCGGGCAGAGCTTCTACCCTTCCAACGAGGGCTTCAGCCAGCGCCAGATTACGGCGCTGGTGGCTGACTCGGAACATCCCGGCGATCTCTACGCCGGCGTATTGAACGACAAGGAATTCGGCGGAGTTTTCCGATCGCACGATGGGCGATGGAGCCAGCTCAGCGAGGGTCTGGGGGGAAGCGATGTCTTCGATCTGGCTGAGTCTTCGAAGGGCAAGCTGGTGGCGGCGACCAACCACGGTCTCTACGTGTTGAGTTCGAAAAGCCAACGCTGGGAGGGAAGCAAGAACCTGGTGAGAGCAACGCCCGCGGCGCCCGGCAAGCCGGTGGCCTCCGCCGGCCGGGGACGCACTGCCCGGAAAGCTCCGAAGCCGGCCGTTACCCGATCCACCTTTGAAGGCAGGGCAACCGCCGTGGCGCTGAATGGCCAGCAGTGGTATGCGGCCACCGAGGCCGGGGTGCTGGTGAGCGCGAACGAAGGCGAGTCCTGGAGCGGTGGCGCGGTAGACGGAGAAAAAGAATTCTTCTCGGTTTCCGCCAATGGGGGGACCGTGGCGGCGGCGACTCTGCGTGGAGTCTGGCAGAGCAACGATGCGGCAGCACACTGGTCGCGCCTGCCGCTGCCGGAATGGGTGACGCGGGTGTATGCGGTGACGGTCACAGGCGACGAGACGCTGTGGATTGCAACCAGCGAGGGAGCGCTGCGGTGGGCGCGCAAGGCGAAGGGTACTGCGGAATGGGAGCACGTGTTGAACGGGTTGCCGCCGCGCGAAATCCTCTCGATCCGGGCCGAGGGCAGCCGGTTGGTGGCCGGTGCCGCAGGCTCCAAGACGGTGTATGTGAGCCGCGACGAGGGACGGAGCTGGAAGGCCGAGCCCGCCGCGGGCGTTGAAGTGACCGGGGCAGTGCTCCAAGGTGAGGCGCTCTACGTCACCACCCGGCACCACGGGGTGCTGTTGCTGGAAGGCAGCGCGCTAGCGACGGCTATACGACCCGGCGGACAGTAAAAAGGTTCGAGATTGTGCAGGTCCCAGGCGGAGGGCGTCTCCTCCGCCTTTTCTTCTCCCTTTTCCGGAATTGATCCCAACTCGGTAATCCATTAAAAACAATACAGTTGATCGATAATGCGAGCGGTTTTGTTCCGTTGTGGGAATTCCTCCGGGACGAAGTTGCCGTATGCATCTGCCTTCAGCCTGATGAAAAGCCTTCATTTTTATTGGGTTGCAACTCGGAGCCCGATTTGGCACTCGCCTTGCCTTATAGCAGGGCATGAACTCCGAAATGAACACGAACGAGGCGAGTGGTTCTCCGGTGATGGAAACGCTGCAGAGCGTCATCCTGGAGAACGGAGAGGTGCAGGCAATGCGTCACCGTCTGCATGAACTGGCGAATGTTTTTACCGGAGTCATGATTGCGGCCGGGTTGCTCTCCCAGTATCTGGAAGGTGGATCATTGCAGCATTACGCCACCGACATCTGTGAGGGCAGTGACCGCGGCTGTGTTCTGGTTCGGGAGATCCGCAGCCAGTTGCTGGCCGCCAGCGGCGAACTGGAAGTCGCCGTAAGCCGGAACGCAATCGATCCGGCACGGGTAGAGCCGGGGATTTTATGAGGAAACAGGCAGGCATGGAGGCAAGGGAGATGATGGATACAGGCAAGGGAAGCGGGCAGGCGCCGATACCCAGTCACAGTTCGGGCGTGTCCCACGGCACACGAATGGGTGACGCGGGTACTTCAAGCTCAGAGGTGGCGATCAGTACAATCTTGGGTGCATTAGCCATGGAACCCAGTCGCGAAAAAGCGGAAGCGAATCTTTTGAATCTGCTGATCGTGGACGATGAACGCTCCATTCGCGAAGGTTGCCGCGACGTGGCCCAGGGCATCGGATACTCCACCTACATCGCAGACAACGCCGAACATGCGTTCCGGATTCTGGACACCACCAGTATCGACGTGGTGCTGCTGGATCTACGTCTGCCGGGGCTGGGCGGGCTAGAGGTTTTGAAAGAGGTCAAGCGGCGTCGCCCTGAGACGGTAGTGATCGTAATGACCGGCTACGCCAGCGTGCAGTCGGCCGTGCAGGCGATGAAGCAGGGCGCCTACGACTACGTGACCAAGCCTTTCAACCTGGAAGAACTGCGCCTGATCCTGGACCGGGTGCTGGGCCATCTGCAGTTGTCGAGTGAAAATCGCATCCTGCGCCAGCAGGTGAAGAGCAAGGAAGGCTTCGGGGCGATCATAGGCCGTTCCCCGGAGATGGAAAAGCTCTATCGCATCATCAGCAAGGCGGCGCACAGCTCGCACCCGGTGTTGATTCTGGGCGAAAGCGGCACCGGCAAGGAGTTGGTGGCGCGCTCGATTCACTACTCGGGGCCCTATCGCGACAAGCCGTTTGTGGCCATCGATTGCGGCTCGCTGGTGCCGTCGCTGATCGAAAGCGAGCTGTTCGGATATGTCAAGGGCGCTTTTACCGGCGCCAACAAGAACAAGGATGGACTTTTGCAGGCCGCCGACGGCGGCACGATCTTCCTCGATGAGATCGGCGAGCTACCCATCGATCTGCAATCCAAACTGCTGCGCGCCCTGCAGGAAAAAGAAGTGCGGCCGGTGGGCGGCACCAAGCCCATCCCCATTGACGTGCGGGTGCTGGCGGCGACCAATCGCGACCTGGAGCAGGCGGTTTCCCAGGGCACATTCCGCAAGGATCTCTACTTCCGCCTGAACGTGCTCAGTCTGCGGATTCCTCAACTGCGGCAGCGCAAACAGGACATTCCGTTGCTGGTCGGCCACTTTCTGGAGCGGCTTTCGCGCTCCACCGGGTTGCAGCGCAATGTGAGCGACGACGCCTTGAAGCTGATGCTCAGCTACGATTGGCCGGGCAACATTCGTGAACTGGAAAACTGCATCGAGCGCGCCTGCGCCCTGACCAGCGGTCCCACGGTTCACATCGCCGACCTTCCCACGGCGATTCAGAACTGGCGGGAGCAAAGCGAGCCGGCCGCTGAATTCGCGGTGCCGCGGCGCGGCATCCTGCCGATCGCCGAGATGGAACGGCAGGCGATTCTGGGCGCCATCGAGTTGCTGCACGGCGACAAACTGGAAGCCGCGCGGCTGCTCGGCATTGGCAAGACCACCTTGTATCGCAAACTCAAAGAGTACGGCGCGCTGCAGTAGGCTGGCGGCCACCTGGAATCCCACCTGGATGTATTTCTGCGCCCGTGCCCCGGGCACAAGCTGCCCGGGCCCGTGAGGAGATCATGATTCTACTAGTGACATCGAGCAATCGCCGCCTGGAGTGCGGCAACGCCCTGGAACAAACCATTGGCGAGTCGGTTGAGGTTTGCGAAACGGTTCGGAAAGCGGCTTCGATGCTGCGCAACAATGAATACTCGTCGGTGATTCTGGACGATCCGATGGTGGAGGTGGAGGGTGAGGCCCTGGACTCTCTGCTGAACAATCTCGGCCTGGCCGTGCCAGTCTATGTCAACCTTGCCATCAGCAACGCCGAACGGATCGCCCGCGAACTGCGGCTGGCGATGCGCCGCAATCGCGAATCGCGGATCATCGCCATTCGCGCTGCCGAACAGCAGTTGCGCAGCGAGATACGAGACGCCGTGACCGGAATCCTGCTCTCCACCCAACTGGCCATGCAGTCGCCGGAGATGCCCACCGACGCGGTGGAGAAGCTGGCCTCGGTCTGCCAGCTTGCCAGCAACATCCGCGCCCGTCTGGAGAGCGTGAATTAGCCCCGTGAGTTGCCCCGGCTGTCCATTCGATCCCAGCCAACGCCGCTGCTTGTGACGAGCCATCGGCTTCCGGGAATAATCGAATGGACGGCTCCAGCAATACCCGCCCGGCGCCTCACGCCCAGGAGCCAGTCGACAAGAAAGTCTTGCGCGTGGGGTACAGGAGGCAGTCGGCTGCCCGCCGCGCGAAGCCCCGGCTGCGGCACCAATCGGCAAATGGATGTTTTTCGCATCGCCCGTCAGGGAGCTACGCGACTCGCTTCCGGCAAGTCCCGTTTGTCGTATGCAATGCCGGAGCACCTATTCCGAAATCATCCCGATCGTTCCCAGCCACGTTTCCACTAACTGAGGCCATCTCGTCACCGGATACTTCGTGCGCCGCAGACCAAAGGCATGCCCGCCCTGCGCATACAAATGCATCTCGACGGGCACTCCAGCCTTCTTCAGTGCAGCATAGTAACTAAGAGAGTCCTCTACACGGTCCACGTGGTCATCCTCGTTTTGCAGCAAAAACGTAGGCGAGGTCTGGCGGGTGACATGAGTACGAATATCCGGATTCAACGCAATACTGTTGTCGGCGATTGACAGATGGCCCGGATAAATCGCCACCGCAAAATCGGGGCGGCAGCTTTCTCTGTCGGCCGCATCGACAGCCGGGTACAAACGATGCTCAAAATGCGTGCTCATCGCTGCCACCAGATGCCCGCCCGCCGAAAACCCGAGCACTCCAATCTTGTGAGGATCAATGTGCCACTCCGCGGCGTGAAAACGCACAAGCCCCACCGTCCTCTGCGCATCTTCCAACGCCACCGGTGATTTCGGATACGGACCCGATTTCGGATACAGCTCCGATGCATCACCCGGTACGCGGTACTTCAACAACACACAGGTAATTCCACTGGACGTCAGCCACTCACAGACTTCCGTTCCTTCAAGATCGATGGCCAAAATCTCATAGCCCCCTCCCGGAAACACGACCACAGCAGCGCCCGTATTTTTTCCTTTTGGCGAATAGACCGTCATCGTAGGCCGCGAGACATTGCCCACGTAAACCCACGTCCTGCCAGCGACCAGCCTAGCGTCCGTCCCCGTGTTCTCCAGCCGCGTGATAGGCCGCGCATCAGGCGCCGCCCCCGGCCATATGGGCACCTGCGTATGTCCCGGCGATGGCTGCCAGGCAGGCGTCTGCGCGCTCAGACCGCTAAATGCAAACACAACACAGAGAGCAAAGATCAAAAGCTTCATCACAATCCCCCAGGGGAAGGATAGAGCAAGACATACCCTCATTTGAAGATAGGTTCTGATAACCGCGCTTCTCGTCACTTGACTCTCGGTTTGTCGGCAATCCGGAAATTGACTCGAGGTCACACCGGTCTTGAAGTAGTTGCCACGATAACGCTCCCTCGTCAACTTGGTCCGGCCGCGGAGAGGTTCCTCCTGGGAGCACGTGCCGGTCGACCGGCGGATCGTGTTCCTGTGCCGACCGGCACGGAAACCTCCGCTTGCCGCCGTCCGCGCTGGCTTGACTTTTCAACCGCGCGGTCCTAATACTCCGGCATGGGCATTCCAGGAAAAGTTGTTGTGGTGACCGGCGCTTCCATGGGAATTGGCGAGGCCATCGTGCACCGCTTTCTCCGCGAAGGTGCGTCCGTAGTGCTGGCCTCGCGCGATCTTGGCCGGGTTGAACAGGCCCGCGAACGCGCCGGAGCGCCCGAGCGCACCCTTGCCGTCGCCTGCGACGTATGCGTACGGGCGCAGATCGAAGGCCTGCTGGCGGCTGCAATCGAGCGCTTTGGTCGCGTCGATGTATGGGTCAATAATGCGGGCTTCGGGCAGGTGGATTCGGTGGAGCGCATGGACTTGGGCGCCTGCCGCAAGATGTTCGATACCAACCTGTTCGGCGCCATCGAGTGCATGCAGGTAGTCTCGCCGCTGCTCAAGCAGCAGCGTTCCGGCGCCATCCTCAACATTTCCAGCATGGCCGGACTGGTCAGCGTACCCTACATGTCTGCCTACGGAGCAACCAAGCACGCGCTGAACTGCATCGGGTTCGGGGCGCGGCTGGAGCTTGCTCCTTATGGAGTTCACGTCAACACGGTCTGTCCGGGGTATGTGCAGACCGCCTTCAATGCCCACGTGGTGCGCGGAGCCGAGAGCCTGCGCCTGGGCGGCAGCCGCCAGCATGGTGCCAGCGCCGAGCAGGTGGCGGAGGCGGCATGGAAGGCGTATCGGGACAACCGGCGGCTGGTGCTGGTGCCGTGGAGCTACCACCTGTTAGTGGGGTTGTACCGCCTGCTCCCTGGCGTCTTCAACTGGGGAATGCTGAAGATGCTGCGCCGCATGGATCGAGTGGAGAAGCCCTAGGATTCCAGCTCTTCAAGCAGCGCCTGCATTTCGCTTTCCGCATGGCGGTTGCCCACGCGATGAGCGCAGACGATGCCGTCGCGCAGCCATTGGATGGCTTCCGGGATGCGGTCGGCGTTCTGCAACGCCTGGGCTCCCATGAAAAAGGCGTTGGCGTAATCGGCGTCCAGTTGCAGCAGGGCGCGAAACTCCAGCAAGGCTGCGTCGGTCTGCCCGGCCGAGGAATACTCCATGCCCAGCGCATAGCGGGCGAACGCATTCCTGGGAGCCTGGGCGAGGATCGATTTCAGTTGCTCCATTCGCGCGGCGTCCATACGCAGAACATACCACAAGGCCAGCGGCGCGGCGAAGCGGCAATCCATGGGGCAGCGGAACAGGCAAGGTTTCAAGATTTACCGCTCGCGCCTGGCGCGCACTGCAATGGTCATTCGAACCGCCCTGCAAGCATCGGGCACGCATCGGAAAGCGCCACGTCGTGAGGTGCGTTATGATCGATTTGCTGGGAACTGGACGGCGCAACCCGCAGCGCGGTCCATTCCATGACGACGGATGGCAGGCGCACGAGCGCCGAGACAATTCAGCCACGGGCCAGCCGCATTGCGTGCCCGGCAGGCTGTAATACAGAATGAGGAACGATGGAGTTGCCTGAAAGCTTTAATCCGCGCCCGGTCGCCGATTCGATTTCCGAGATGGTGGAACTGGTTCTGCCCAATGACGCCAATCCCCTGGGCGCGCTGCTGGGTGGCCGGCTCATGCACTGGATCGATCTTGCCGGCGCGCTCGCCGCCCATCGCCATTCGCGCAGCTACGTGGTAACGGCCTCCACCGACCACCTGGATTTTCTGATCCCGGTGCGCATCGGCGACCTGGTCATCTTCAAGTCCTCGGTCAACCGGGTTTACCGCACATCGATGGAAGTTGGCATCAAGGTTTTTGTGGAGAGCTACTTCACCGGCGAGCGCCACCATGTCAGCTCCGCCTACCTCACCTTTGTTGCCATCGACCGGCATGGGCGCAAGCTTTCGGTGGCGCCGGTGATTCCGCAGACACCCGAGGAGCAGCGCCGCTTTGACGATGCCGGGCGGCGGCGCGAACTTCGCCGCGCGGAAGCCGAGCGCAAAGCCAGCGTGGCGAAGCGCGACTGACCCTTCAGTCGCGATTGATCTCAATCCCCAATTGCTGACACTTCTTGTAGAGGTGGCTGCGCTCCAGTCCCAGCGCCCTGGCCGTGTTGGTCATGTGATTGCCGTGGCGTTTCAGTTCCTGCTGAATGGTGACGCGTTCAAATTCCGCAACCCGCTCCGCCAGCGGTCCAGCAATCGCATTGGCGCCGGAGAGCGTCTCGGCTGCCGGCAAGGGAAGCGCCAAGGCAACGGTTGCCGCATTCACCGGCCCCTCGGCCAGCAGCAGCAGGCGCTCGACAATGTTCCGTAACTCGCGCACGTTCCCCGGCCAGCGATAGCCGCAGAGGGCCTCGATCGCCTCAGGCTCGAACCGGGCTGGCTTCCAGTTATTCTGCGCCGCCACTTGGGCGGCAAAGTGCGCGACCAGCAAGGGAATGTCTTCGCGGCGCTGGCGCAAGGGTGGCAGCTCAATGGGGAATACGTAGACGCGATGGAACAGGTCCGGGCGGAAGCGCTCTTCGCGCACCAGTTCTTCCAAGTTGCGGTGGGTGGCCACAATGACGCGGGCGTTTACGGCGATGTTCTTGTCTCCGCCGACGCGCTCCAACTCGCCTTCTTCCAGAATGCGCAGCAGCTTGGCTTGCATGGCCAGGGGCATGTCGCCAATCTCGTCGAGAAAGAGCGTACCGCGGTGCGCCTGCTCAAACTTTCCGATGTGGCGCGCCAGCGCCCCCGTGAATGCGCCTTTTTCGTGACCGAACAGCTCGCTCTCGATCAGCTCCGCGGGAACGGCGGCGCAATTCAAGGTGACAAACGGACCGAGCTTGCGCGGACTTTTTTCATGCAGGGTGCGAGCCACCAGCTCCTTCCCGGTTCCTGTCTCGCCGTGGATGCAGACCCTCGTCTCACTGTCCGCGACGCGTTCCACCTGTGCCATCAACCGCCGCATCACCTCGGCGCGGAAGACAATCTCGTGCCTGCCAACCCGTCGGCGCAGCTCGGTGTTTTCATCTTCCAGCCGCCTCAGCTTGAGGGCATTGTCCACCGTCAGCAGCAGCTTCTCAGTGGAGATTGGTTTCTCCAGGAAGTCCAATGCGCCTAACCTGGTGGCGCGTACCGCCATCTCGATGTGAGCCTGGCCGCTCATCATGACCACGGGTGAATCGACGCCGGCCTGGCGCAGGTCTTCCAGCAGGCTCAGTCCATCGCGCAGCGGCATCACAACATCGCTCAGGATGAGGTCGAAAGCGCGCGTGCGTGCCAGCTCCAGCGCTTTGGCGGCGTTGTCGCACACGGTTGCCTCGTGGCCGGCGATGCGGAACGCGCGTGCCAGCGAGGCGAGGGTGTTGGTCTCATCGTCAACAATCAGAATTTCAGCTCTGGGCGTGGCGCTCATCGTGCGGACTCCGCCTGCGGAACCGGTGCCGGCTGCCTGCGCGGCAGGCGGACCACGAAGCTGCTGCCGCGTCCCGCCGCGCTCTCCACTGCGATGGTGCCGTTGTGATCGCTGACTACCGACTGCGCGATGGCCAGTCCCAAGCCGGTGCCATGCTGTTTGGTGGTGTAGTAGGGAGTGAACAGTCGCGCGCTCTCCTCCGGAGTCATGCCGACGCCGGTGTCGCGTATCTCGATCGTAACTTCGTCATCTCCTGCGCGGGTTGTCATCGTGATGGTTCCTCCCTCGGGCATTGCGTCAACGGCATTGAGCACCAGGTTGCTGAGCACGCGGTAGAGCAATTCTTCGTCGGCTTCGATCTCTCCGGCGTTGTCGTCGAGCATGGTTTCCAGGCTCACCGGCTTGGTTGCCTGTTCCAGTTGCGCGGCATGCAGGTTGAGCACGCGGAGTATCAATGCGTTCACGTCCAAGATCTGCACCTGCGGCCTGGGCATGCGCGAGAAATCGCTGAAGCGCCCGATGATCGTTTTCAGATGTGCCAGCTCCTCCAGCAGGGTCGTGGTGCTCTCGTCGAACGCCTCCTCAAACTCCGCCTCCGGTAGGGCTCGGGCGCGCACCAGGTTCTCCACCGTGATCTGCAGCGGGAAGAGAGGATTTTTCAACTCGTGTGCCAGGCGGCGCGCCAGCTCGCGCCAGGCGGCCACGCGCTCGGTTTGCACCAGCTTGTCGCGTTGTGACGCCAGTTGGCTCGTCATGGAATTGAAGGTCCGCCCCAGCTCGCCGAACTCATCGTGGGAATGCAGTTCGACGCGCGCGCTCCAATTGCCTGCCGCAATCTGGCGCGAGGCGGCGGTGAGTTGTTCGACCGGACGGCTGAAACGCCCGGAGATCCAGAGTGCCAGTAGAATCGAGAGCAGCAGACCCGCTCCGGCTGTTGCCAGCGCCACGGCTTTGATCTGGCGCTCCAGTTCAAGCAGCGGTCGGCGCGAGGTTTCCACCAGCAGCACGGCAGAGACCGCACCCTGCTCGTCGCGCAGCGGAATTGCCTGCACCGTGACGCGATCCAGCGGATCTGGCGAAGTTGCGATGGCCGCGCTGGATTCCTTCCCTGAGACAGCCTCGGCCAGTACGGGCCGAAGCCGGGCAATCGGCGGCGGCTCCTCACCCACGATCGACGCCTGCTCCAGAGTCGCCGATTCGAGCTGCACCAGCCACACCCGCGCTCCCGCCGGAAGCGACAACTCCTTGAGAAATGCCGCGTCCAGGCGCTTGCCGCCATACAGGTAGAGCACGCCGTCAGGAACGATAAGGGTGCGCGAGGCGACCAGGCCAAGCTCAGAGCCGTCGGCGATCTCCACCCGGTCCAGCGCCGGAGTAGCGCGTGCCGTGGTTGCCTGCGGGAGCTTGTAGGCAAAATGGGCCGGCCACTCCGCCGAGGAGAGTATGGTTCCGTCGCCAGCGACCAGGTCGAGGTAATCCAATTGTTGCTCCTGCGCCAGGGCGCGAGCCTGGTGTACGAAGGAGGACGTATCGCCGGAATGTGCGGCTTCAAAGGCGATTTGCTGCACTACCTCGCTGGCCGATAACCGCTCCAGAGTCTCGGCCACGCTGGCTTGGCGGGCCGCGAATTCCTCGCGGAACTGGGAGACGATGGCCACCGTGCGCTGATGGTCTACCTGCTCAAAGGCAACCCGCGCGCGCACCGCGGTGAACCAGGCAACGGAGGCCACCGCCGCCGTCACCATCATGGCCATCGCCACCAGCAGTCGCCCCCGGAAGCTCATGGCCGGGCCTCCACCCAGCTTTCGGCGGTGAGCGGTGAAAATGGCGAGGCGTTGGACCAGTCATGCAGGCGCTCGCTGGCGGCCCAGGCGCGGTCCAGGTGCAGCAGTGGAATCGCCGTGTAGTTTGCCAACGCTCCGCGCTCGGCGCGGAAGACGCTCTCCAGGGTTGCATCTCCCAATTCCAGCGGCTCATGCAGTGCGCCCAGAACGGCCGTCAGGGCCGCCGCCGGATTCGCCGTCTGCACCAGAATGCGGCGCAGCACCCAATCCACATTCGCCGTGCGTGCCACTGCTTGCACCGTCAATCCGGTTTCGCGCGCATTCAGCGCGATGCGCTCGGCGAGCAACTGCATCTGGGCGTCGTCCGGTTCATAACCGATGCTGAACCCCGGGCGGCCGCCAACCTCGGCGCGCAACTGGCGGGCGTGTGCCGGGTTTTGCGGAGCGGACAGCAGCGCGCCGTATCCGGTAATCCAATCCGGCAACAAACCGGCTGAGGTTTCGCCCTGCTTCTGAAAAATGAAGTTCAGCAGCGCGGCACGGTCGATGGATTCGCTCAACGCCTGCCGCAGCCTGAGGTCGCTGGAGCGGGCATGCCCGGCGGCGAGCACGATCAACTCCGACGGCTGCGCAAGCGAGAGGCGGATCCGCTCCTGCTGGGCGCGGCGCAACTCCTCGGGTGCAACCTCGACCAGGTCGGCCCGGTTGTCCGCCAGGTCGAGCGCCTGTTCGTGCGCGCTGCGGCTGCACAGCACCGTGATGGTCTCGGGAAATCTTCGTCCGCCCCTATAGTCGGGATTGGCCACTAGGGTGATGCGCGGCGCGGCAATGGATTCAATGGCGTAGGGACCGCTGCCCACCACCACGCCGCGGATGTCCTGGGCGCCCACGGCAAATGGGGCAGCCGCCAGCAGCGCGGCAAACTGGGGCATGGGCGCGTCAAACTCGACGCTAACCCAATCCCCGGCGGTATGGATTCGCGCCTCCATTGCAAGGCCGGCAAGCCCGGTGCGGATCGCCTCGGCAACCACAACGGAGGTCAGAGGCGCATCCATCTGGCTGCCGTGCAGCCGCAAGCCTGGACGAAGCCAGAACTGCCAGCGGCGGCCGCCGTTCTGCGCTTCCCAACGCAGTGCCAGGCCTGGTTGCACCTCGCCTCGCATATCGACAGATGTCAATGTTTCGGTAACCAGCAGCTTGACGAAATCCGGGGCCTCGGCGGCGGCGGTTTCCACTCGCACCTCGCCGCCATAATGCGGACGCAACCGCGCCATGGCCGCATCCGCGCCAAGCAGCGGCCAGAAGGCGGCCAGCGCTGCCGTGATCATTAGGGCGCGCAGCCTACCGGGTGCAGCCGATCGAGACATCGAATACCTCATAGTATGCCGTTTGCGGATTGCGCAGGACGTTACGCTGGACGCCGGAGTCGCGCAGAGCGCTGCGCAGAACCAGGGTGGCGGCGGTGGAATCGCTCGAGGGCCAGAGCGCGGTAATCGATCCATCGAACTCCATGGCGGGCGTCGCCACAACCGGTTGGCGCTGGGCCAGTTCGTAGCTACGCAGGGAATCGTTGCCGCCTTCGCCGGAGGCAGCGGTGACCAGCAATTGGGTTCCGCTGCCACATCCAGAGTGCACGGCAGCCAGATCGCTTCCCCAGTCGTGCCCGTCCAAGGTATCTTCGCGATCGCCGTCCTGGGTGCGAACCTGGCCGTCGACGCCGGCAAATATCCATAATGTATGTCCGGGATAGGGCAGTGCGGCGGCGGAATAAAATGGCGCCAACTGTTTCCCGAAGCCCGGGCGCAGCAATCCGTTGAAGTAATTGCGCCCGGCGTTGAAGAAGGCGGCTTGTCCGCCCAGCGGCCAGGCATCATCGGCGTCATGGCAGTCCGTTTGCGATCCGCCTGCCAAGCTAATGGAGCAGACGGCGCCGGGCAAATAGGCATCGAGCGAGGCCTCGCCGGTGACCACCAGGCGGCCGCGGACGTCGAGCGGAAACACCGCTTCGTGGCTGATCGCCACACTTTGTTCCTCGTTCCACTTGCCGCCCTGCTGGCGGTAGAAAACCGCGGCCCGCGCGGTCAGCAGCACCAGGCGTGCTTCATTCCCTGCACCCACTCGCGCCGCATCCAGCACAGGCTCGGCGCGGGTCGCCAGCAGTGAGCGGCGCAAGACCATCGTGCCCGCCACCGGCGCGACCACCTTGGCAGGCGGAGCCTGCACGATGACCACGCGCGTCTCGGCCCCCCGCTGCACCTCCGCCAGATACACCAACCCGTGGGCATTCTCGCCGAGAGTCACTCGAATGCTGCTGTTGGCTTGGAACTGTTGGCCCGGGGAAGCTTGGCGGAGTTGCACTCCGGCCTCGAGCAGTTTGCCCTCGAGTGCTTTGCGAAAGGCCGCTACCTGCTCCGTGGTTGCCGCGGAGGAGTCGCCGGCGGCAAAGGTTGCTACGCCCGGACCGGCCAAGGCAACAATGCGCGAGGCAAACTGCTGCAGCGCATCCCCAGCGGCGTCACTGGTTGCGGTGTTACCGGCGGCGCTGGTCGCGGCGTTGCCCGCAAAACAGGGAAGCGCGAGCAGAACGGCGACGGAGACGGCAGCAAGCATTGCCAGAGGTGTGCGCACGATGCGCGAATTATAGCGGGTGTACCGCGCTCCACCAATTCCGATTTGCGGGTGCCACCGGGCGCGCATGAGCCGAATCCCGTGCGCGCCTGCCCGTCCTCCCGCAGAAGGCATGTCGCACAGTGACGGACAGCGCGGATCGGGAGCAGCTTGTTTTCGGGCGTGTACCGAATTTTCCCGCCGGCTTTTACGCCCGTCCGCGAAAGATTCTTGCCTCACCGCTCAGCCAGGGACTACAATCCGCCCGCTTGCCATTTGTAGTGTTTGGCGGTGATCCTGCTTGTTTGTGGCTTCCGCGCGATGGACGAGGAGCAGCTGCGGCCCAATTGCCGATGAGTTCCCGGAACGCTCAGGCAGGGCGGTGCGGCTCTTGTCTGGCAACAGTTTAATAAAAGCCGAATCCTTTCGTATGATAGAGTCATCAAAGTTGAGTATATCTCACTCAAGGAGTTTTAATGCCGAACACAAATCGCATTCCTGAAGCCGGTCCCGTGGTTCTTGCTGCCGGCGACCGGCGCTCGCTTCCTGTTCTGCCCGTCCGCGATACGGTGCTGTTCCCGCATGCAGTTCTTCCTCTGACGGTGGGGCGTGAGAGTTCGGTACAGCTGATCAACTCGCTGGGCGAGGACAAGACCATTGTGGTGATTGCCCAGCGCGAGGCGCGCATTGATTCGCCGCAGCCGGTGGATCTGTACCCAATCGGAACTCTGGCCACAGTTCACAAAGTGGTCAAAATGCCCAACCAGAGCTTGTTTGTCTTTGCCGAGGGATTGGAGCGGGTCAGCGTGGTCGAGTACACCCAGCTTGCTCCTTATATGAAGGCGACGGTGGAGACGGTGCACGAGGTTGTGCCCGAGCTGAACGCTGAGATCGAGGCATTGCAGCGCAACATTCTTACCCTGTTCCAGCAGATTGTGGCCGGCTCGCCGACGCTTTCCGACGAGCTTTCGACGGTGGCAATGAATATCGAGGAGCCTGGCCGGCTGGTGGACTTTGTGGGCAGCTCGCTGCCCTCGCTGTCGACCCGCGACAAGCAGGACGTGCTGGAGACCTACGACGTGCGTTCGCGCCTGGACAAAATCAACCAGCACCTGGCCAAGGAGCTGGAAGTCCAGCAACTGCGCAACAAGATCCAGAGCGAAGTGCAGGACCGGGTACAGCAGACGCAGCGCGAGTACTACCTGCGCGAGCAGCTCAAGGCAATTCAGAAGGAGCTTGGCGAGCAGGACGACACCACCCGCGACGTGGAGGAGTTCAAGGAAAAGATTGACCAGAGTGGGATGCCGGAGGACGTGAAGAAAGAGGCGATGAAAGAGTTGAATCGTCTCTCGCGCATGTCTCCCATGGCTGCCGACTATTCCGTGACGCGCAACTATCTGGAGTGGCTGGTGGTGTTGCCGTGGACCAAGTCCAGCGGCGCCCAAGTCGACATCACCAAGGCAAAAGTCATCCTCGACGAGGACCACTACGATTTGCAGAAGGTGAAGGACCGCATTCTGGACTATCTCTCGGTGCGCCACCTGAACCCGAAGATGAAGGGTCCCATCCTCTGCTTCTTCGGGCCTCCTGGAGTGGGCAAGACTTCGCTGGGCAAGTCGATTGCGCGCGCCCTGGGACGCAAGTTCGTGCGCATGTCGCTGGGCGGTATCCATGACGAGGCGGAGATTCGCGGACATCGCCGCACCTATATCGGCGCCATGCCCGGGCAGATCATCCAGGGCATACGCCGCGCGGAAGCCAACGATCCGGTGTTCATGCTGGATGAAATCGACAAGGTCGGACGCGACTATCGCGGCGATCCCACGGCGGCCCTGCTGGAGGCGCTTGATCCGGAGCAGAACTCGACCTTCCGCGATAACTATCTGGACGTAATGTTCGATCTGTCCAAGGTGTTGTTCATCACCACGGCCAACCAGCTGGATACGATTCCCGATCCGCTGCGCGACCGCATGGAAATCATCGACCTGCATGGCTACACGGAAGAGGACAAGCGGCACATCACGTACCAGTACCTCATCCGGCGGCAGACCGAGGAGAACGGCCTCACCCCGGAGCAGATCGAGTTCACCGAGGATTCGGTCGGCTTTCTCATCCGCCACTACACGCGCGAGGCCGGAGTGCGCAGCCTGGAGCGCCAGATCGGCACCATCTGCCGCAAGCAGGCGCGGCGCATCGTCGAGGGCAAGACCGGCAAGCTGGTGGTCACGCGCGAGATTGTGCAGGAGATGTTGGGCGGTATCAAGGTTCGCGTCGATACCGAGATTGCGGCCCGCACCAAGCATGCCGGAGTGGTGGTCGGGTTGGCTTGGACTCCCACTGGTGGAGACATCCTGTTCATCGAAGCGATGAAGATGAAGGGCAAGGGCGAGTTCCGCATCACCGGGCAGATTCTGGAAGTGATGCGCGAATCGATGCAGGCTGCCTTCAGTTGGGTGCGTGCGCACGCCGAGGAGCTGAAAATCGACGATGACGTATTCACTAAGTACGATGTTCACATCCACGTTCCGGCCGGAGCGATTCAGAAAGATGGACCATCGGCCGGGGTTACGATTGTCACCGCGCTCGTCTCTCTGCTCACCGATAAGCAGGTGCGCCCGAAGATGGCGATGACCGGCGAGATCACCTTGAGCGGCAACGTGCTTCCCATTGGCGGAGTCAAGGAAAAGTTCCTCGCCGCCAAGCGGGCCGGAGTCACCGAGATCATCTTCCCGGCGGAGAATAAGCAGAACGTGGAAGAAGATGTGCTGCCCGAACAGATGGAGGGTGTGCACGTGAACTATGTGGAGAGCATCGAGGAAGTGCTTGCCATCGCATTGCCGCACAGTCCGGCGGAGGTGCGCGCCGACGCTGAGACGCGCGAACATGTTCTGGCCGACGGGCAGAACTAAAGCATTCACCGCTTGTTTTACGCATGAGGCCAGCCCCGCAGGGCTGGCCTTTTTGCTGCACCAAGGCCGGCTGCGCCCAAAGGTTGTATGACTTGAGTATCAAGTTAGCAAACCACAATTCTCTTGAATTGCCGAGGGTCTGTTGCGAAGATTGAGCAACATTCCTGTCAGGAGAGTCAAAATGGTGCAGCGTGCATTGACTGTGCTTGGTGCTGGGTTCTTGGCCGCGTTGATGGCGAGTTGTGGCCAAACCTACAAATTGGATTCCATCACGGTTGCGCCAGCCACCGGTTACAACCTCACGAGTCCGGGGGAAACCGGCGCGTTCACCGTCACGGCGAACTACTCCAACTCGAAGACAAATAACGTGACCTTGAACAGCTCGTATGAGATCGGATCCTCGCAAGCGCCCGATGACGCCGCCCCCTTGTCGGCCGTCTCTCTCAACAAGTCTGGCGTGGTCACGGCGAGCAGCAACATTGGGTCTTGCACCTGGGTTGCAACCACTTCAGGTACCACAACCACCTACGCGACCTATCCCTATCCGGTGACCGTAACCTATGCCGAGAACGGTGTGACCGTGACCGCGTCGGTGCCGATCAGCATGGCCACTGCTGCCGGCTGCAGCTACGGACAAACCCCCGCCACGGACCGGCCGTCTTCGCCGGAGCGCGATCAGGCGGCGGAGTCTTCCCGGCCCAGGTAGGCGTACAAGTTTTCCGGGCAAGACCCGAATGAAGGATTCCTGCAGGGTGCGGATGACGGTTCCTGGTGGTGATTCGCAACTGGATAGTAACCGATTTCTCGATTGTTGCACCTGAGGCATGAACATGAAGCTGACGTTCTGCACCGCACTGCTTACCGCTGCCGCGTTTATTGCTCCGCTCTCTGTTGCCGCCGAAAATGCTCAGAACCCAGCCGGCGCACAACCCTCCGCCGTGGAGAGGTATGGCAGACTTCCGCTGAGCTTCGAGCCCACGGCGAACTCTGCCCGCTTCCTGGCGCGAAGCGGCAGTTACGCGGTCTCGATTGGCGCCCGCCAGTCCTGGGTTGCCGTCACCGATGCAAAGTCAGGCAAGCGTCAGGCGCTTGGTTTTGCCTTTACCAATGCCAATCCCGCCGCCGGGATTCAACCCCTGGAGGCGCAGCCAGGAGTGATCAACTACTATCTTGGAGCGGATGCGGCCAAGTGGCGGCTGGGAGTAAAGAGCTACGCCAAACTTCGCACCCAGGGACTGTATCCCGGCGTGGACGTTGTCTACTATGGAGATCATCGCCAACTGGAATTCGACTTTGTGGTCGCCCCCAAGGCCGACCCGCGCGCCATCGCGCTGTCATTTTCCTCCATGGATAAGATCTACAAGGATTCCAACGGCGATGTGGTCGCGGAACTCAACGGCCAGCCTGTTCGTTTTGCCAAACCTTACGCCTACCAGCGGGTTGCCGGCGTCTTGCGCACGGTGGCAGTGGACTATGAGTTGGCAGCAGCGGGCAGCGTGCGTCTCCGCGTGGGCGACTATGACCCCAGCCTTGAATTGACCATCGATCCTGCCGTGACCTACGCCACCTTCCTCGGCGGCAGCCAAGGAGATGTGGGCAACGGCGTCGCCGTCGATAGCACGGGCGACGCATACGTGACCGGTCAGACCTGCTCCAGCGACTTTCCAGACACCGCGAATCCCAGCGGCTATGTCTACTCGCCAAACTGCGACGCCTATGTGACAAAGTACCACGTCGATGCCGTTGCCCAGACCATTACCTATGCCTATACGACCATTCTGGGTGGCTCGACCCCGGCCGATGCCACCGCGGCCGGAAACGCGATTGCCCTGGACTCATTGAAACAGGCCTACATCACCGGCTGGACGAACTTCGAGGATCTGCCCGGCAATGTGAATTATCCCAGCCCGTACCATTCCAGCACGTATCAAGGCGGCGATAGCGATGCCTTCGTCATCATCCTCAATACCGATGGCACCATGCTTCGGTCCACCTACCTTGGCGGCGGCAAAGCCGACATCGGGTATGGCATCGCGGTCGACAGCAAGAAAAACGTGATCGTCGTTGGCCAGACCAACTCCGACAACTTCCCCGCCTACAACGGATTTGAAACCAAGGTGGAGGAGTGGGTCGCCTTCATCACCAAGCTGGACAACGGTCTGCACATCGCTCCGCCACTCGGCGCGGGAGCCTCCGCCATCACGCCTCCGCCCACGTCCCCAGTCGGCGCTACCTATTACTTCTCGGAATTCTTTGGCGGCCAGACCGTGCCCCCGGCGCCCACCGCTGCCTGGGCGGAAAATACCGTGATGCTCCCGGGCACCATCGTTCAAGACGACGCCACTCCCATCCCCCATATCGAAGTCACCTTCGACGGTGGCACCACAGGTGCCGCAGTGCCGGCTTGGACGACAACCGCCCTGACCCTTACCTACGATGGTTCGGTGGTTTGGGAGAATCTCGGACCGGCTCAACTGTTCCCCACCTACGCCAGCGAGGCGTATGGCGTGGCGCTGGATCCAATCGGAGACGTCTTTGCTGCCGGTGGCACCAACACACCTGTCCTTGCATCCACGGTTTGGCCATTCATGGGCATCTATCCCAACGGCACCGGCGCCTGGGTTCTCAAAGTCAGCGGAGTGAACGGCTCGTTTGTCTATGGCGCGGCCCTGGAAAATACGGCGACGGACCTGACATCGACGATTGACACCGCGCGCGCCATTGCGGTCGATTCAGCAGGTTCAGCCTACGTGGCCGGAACCGCAACCGGCACTGTATATACAACCGCAAATGGCTTCCAGCCGACGATCAACGGAAGCCAGAATGCCTTCCTGGTCAAAGTGAACAATCCAGGTTCGGCGTTTGAGTACTCGACCTATCTGGGAGGCACCGGTCTGGACCAGGGACTCGGCGTAGCGGTCGACGCCAGTTTCTCTCCTTACCTGACCGGCGCCACCAAGTCCACCGACTTCCCCATCATCAATCCGATCACGAATCCCAACAGCGACCTGCCTCTCAATGCGCTTGCCGGCCCCCAGGATGCGTTCATGACCAGGTTCACCTCCGATGGTTCGGCGTTGATTCTGTCCGCCTACCTGGGAGGCTCGGACATCGACCAGGGCAATGCCATCACAGTGAATAGCCTGGGCGATATTTTCGTGGCGGGCACCACCAACTCCACCGATTTGGAGAAAGTGCTTGACCTGCAACCAACGGTCGCCGTTCCAACTCCGCCCTACACGCCGCCGCAAACGGCCTACGGCGGGGGATCCAGCGATGCGTTCCTGGCCATGCTTTCCGGGTCTAGCCTGCCTACGGTCACGGTCACGCCCGGCAGTCTGAGCTTCCCCGATCAGGATTTGCATACCCCGAGTGCCGCGCAGGCCATCCGGTACACCAATACCAGCACGAGTTCCACGGTCAATATTTCCAGCATTGTGTTCACCGGCAGCGGCGATTTTTCCCAGGCGATTGAGGGCGGTCTTCCGGGAGATTGTCTCTCCGGCCCGGTTGCGCCCAGCACCGCCTGCAACATCTGGGTTGTATTTACGCCGACAGGAACAGGACAAGCCCTCGGCACTCTCACCATCACGGATAACGCCAGCACAACGCCCCACAGCATCGCTCTGTCGGGCGTGGGAGCGGTGCCACTCGACGTCTTAACGCCGTCGAGTCTGACCTTCGCGGACCAGGCCGTCAACACCACCGCGGCCACTAACCAAACGGTGACAGTGACGAATGAAGCGACCATCGCCACGCTCAGCATCATCGAGATTGCCACGACGGGTGACTTCTCATGGACCCCGCCGGCAGTCAATCCCTGCGTCGTGGGCACGCAGGTGGCGCCGGGCGGCACTTGCACCATCAGCGTGGGGTTCACTCCCACGGCTGCCGGCACGCGTCCCGGAGCCCTGACGATCACTGACAACTCGGCGCGAGGCTCGAACTCGGTCATCCTGACGGGCACCGGCGTGCTGGTGACCAGCACCGTCACCCCCAATAGCCTGACCTTCGCACAGCAGGCGATCAACGTGCCCAGTGTCGCGCAGAACGTCACGGTGAAAAACACAGACAAAACACAGACCTTGCTGGTGAACACCCCTGTGATCACCGGTGACTACCAAGTCAGCAACAACGGTTGCACCGCCCCGCTGCTGCCGTCGGCTTCCTGCATCATCCAGGTAGCGTTTGATCCCACGGTTTCAGGAGTACGCCCCGGCACGCTGACCGTCAGCGGCAATGGCAGTTCGATGCCGGCTACGGTCACACTCACCGGCACGGCCGGCGCCACCAGCACGCTGGCGCCGGCGACGTTAACGTTTACCGCCACCAACCCGGGCCAGAGTACCTCCCTGCCGGTGACTCTCGCCAATCAGAGCAACTTCGCGTTCAACGTTATAAGCATTGCGATCAGCGGCGCGGCGGCCGGCGACTTTTCGCAGACCAACAATTGCGGCACCAGCATTCTCGCCGCGCCCGCATTCTGCACCATTACCGTGATCTTTGCTCCCACGGCCGCGGGCAACCGCAACGGCATCCTCACGGTCACCACCGATGCAGCCGCCTCACCGCAGACGGTTGCCTTGCTCGGCACCGGAACCGGATCCGCCGTCACCCTTGTGCCTGCCACCGGCTACACTTTCCCGAATCAGCCGCTGAATACCACATCAGCCGCCTCGTCCGGGCAGATCAAGCTAACCAGTTCAGGCACTGCGCCGCTGAACATTCCCGCGGGCGGCATCTCGATCGCGGGCACCAATGCCGGCGATTTCAGCCAGACCAACACCTGCGGCAGCCAGGTTGCCGCAGGCGCCACTTGCACCATCAGCGTGGTCTTTACGCCCTCGGCGCTACATAGCCGCAGTGCAACATTGACAATTGCAGACAACGCCGTACCATCCCCGCAGACGATTTCCCTGCTGGGTACGGGCATCCAGGTGGAGGCGCCGACGATCACGCCGGCGAACCAGAGCCTCACCTTCGCCAATCAGCCCTTGAACCAGGCCAGCGCCTTGCAGACCGTGACGGTGACCAACACCGATCCGGGTTATCCCCTCACTCTGAGCGCGCCGGTGATCACCGGAAACTTCCAGGTAGTGACGGTTACGGGCGGCAACAACTGCACCACCACTTTAGCCGTGGGCGCCTCCTGCGTCTTCGGGGTGACGTTTACCCCGCTGTCATCCGGTGTGCTCAGCGGCACGCTCACCATTGCCAGCAATTCCGTATCCTCTCCCGTGACCGTGCAATTGACTGGTACGGGCGGAGGGGTCGCATCGGTCAGCCCGCTCTCGCTCAACCTGGGAAGCGCCAACGTCACCGAGAGCACTGCGGCAAAGTCCGTTACGCTGACGAATACCAGCAACTTTGTGGTGAATATCACGTCCGTGACCACTAGTGGTCCTTCGGCCAGCCAGTTCTCCGTGAGCAATCTCTGCGGAACGATTGTGGCAGCGTTGAGCCAGTGCACCATCAACATCACGTTCAACCCAACGGCAACCGGCATCCAGACGGCGGATTTGAACATAGCCAGCGATGCCGCCACGCCATTTGCGGCCGTCGCACTCAGTGGCACCGGAACCATCCCTGTGGTGACCCTGTCGCCCACGAGCGTGACCTTCCCCTCGCCTGGCCAGCCGCTGAATGTAGCGTCCAGCCCGATTGACGTTACGGTGAAGAACACGGGGACAGGCCCGCTGAACTTTGCAATCCAAGGCATCGCGATCACGGGCACCAATGCTGGAGACTTCAGCATCCTGACCAACACCTGCGGCAGCCAGGTCGTCGTGGGAGCCAGTTGCGTAATTGGAGTTGTCTTCACGCCGACGGCGCTGAACAGCCGGGTTGCCGATCTTGTCCTTACCGACGATGCCAGCCCGAACACGCAGACGGTCCCGCTGGTAGGCACCGGTATCGCCGGATCGGGTGTGATCGAATTGTCCCCGTCCCTGGTGAATTTCCCTGACACGCTGAAGGGCGCGAAGAGCAACCCGCAAACGGTTACTCTCACCAACGCTTCCTCGACCGCGGTGCTCGTCATATCGAGCATCCTCGTCAGCGGCACCAACGCGGCAGACTTCGCCAGTGGCAGCAGTACCAACTGCCCGGCAAACCTGGCCGCTGGTGCCAGTTGTCAGATTAATTTGATCTTTGCCCCCAGTATCGTCGGGGCTGAGACCGCTACTTTGACGGTCAGCGGCAGTGCCTCCAACTCGCCACAGGCGGTCATCCTCAACGGAACCGGGACGTCCAGTTCGAACACCGCTCCGTTTACCATGACGCCCTCCACTTCCGGCGTATCGGTCAGCGAGGGCAATACCGCCGCCTACGTCCTTACCCTGACTCCGAACAACTTCAGCGGCACCATTAACTTCACTGCCTCGGGACTGCCGAACGGCTCCAGTTGGTCGATTTCGCCGAATCCGCTGACCATGGACGGAACCACGGTCAAGATCGCGACGCTCTCCGTGACCACTAGGGGCGGCAACGGTGGCGCTGCCAATTCCACTCCGCCGCGGTTGCTTCCTAGGTCCATCTTCCTGGCGCTGCTTCCGTTCTCGGTAATGGGAATCCTGCTCGCCAACAAGCGCCGTGGCGTTTGGCTCGTGATCGGGTTCGTGGCCTTGTGCCTGATTCTGGGACTGGCTGGCTGCGGATCGTCGGGTTCAAGCAACAGTACCAACGGCGACTTGGCCCCCGGCACCTACACGTTCAATGTAACTGCAACCTCGAGTGCCAACGCCGCGCAGACGCAAACCATCACCCTGACCCTGGTGGTGACCCAGCAGTAAAGCTCCCCAGCCTCTCTGCGGCGCGTCCGGTTGGCGCGCTGCAGAGAGCAGCAAACTCCAGATGCCGCCTGCACCGGCAGAAATTGCTATCGTTTCCTCACGCGCCTTCGATTCCTGTATTTCGGCCGTCTGCGCGAGTTCCTGGCCCCGGACCTCTTCGTGGAGCTTGCCGCGCCCGCCTGTGTCGCCGATTTCTGGCGCTGCCTGTGCCAGCAGCATACCCCGCTTGCCGCTGGGTGATCGACTCGCTGAAGCAGTGCATGCCAGTCTGGAAAAAGGAATTCTTTGAAGACGAAGCCCGTTGGGCCGACGGCGAAGCGTTCCGCCCGAATCGGGTTCCGTGGAGTCTGCGCAACCGGTTGCAAGCCTGTCCTGCAACTTCGCAATCCCGGCCATTGGTCTTTGCCTATAATGACCTTGCGCATGACATCCCGCCTCGCACTGATTGTTTTCGCGGCGTTTCTGGCTCCCCTCTTCGCTCAGAACGCCCCTGCTCCGCCTGTGCCCCAGACGAATCCATCACTCTATCCCCACATTCCCGTCAAGCGTAATCCTTCCAAGTCTGCACCGGGCGAAGCCTCGCCCACCATCTCGGTGAACGTCAAACTGGTAAGTGTCTTCGCCAGCGTCGCCGATGCCGGCGGTGCCCCATACGGCAATCTGCAGAAGGAGGACTTCCGCATCTTCGAGGATGACATCGAGCAGAAGCTATCGGTCTTCGAGCGCGAATCCGGTCTGCCGCTCTCGATCGTCATGGCACTGGACACCAGCATGAGCACGCGCAAGGATCTGCCCCTGGAGATCGCCTCGGCGCGTAAGTTTGCCCATGCCATGTTGCGTCCGGTCGATTCCATCGCCCTCTACCAGTTCTCCACCTATGTCTCTCAGGCCATGCCCTTTACCAACGACGAACGCCGCCTGGACGAGGCGCTGAAGCATCTGCGCACTGGCGCGGCCACGTCTCTCTATGACGCCATTTTCCTCACCGCCCAAGCTTTGGAGCGGCGCCAGGGCCGCAAGGTGCTTGTCCTCATTACCGACGGTGGCGATACGGCCAGCAAGACCGATTACGCGGAGGCGCTTCGCGCCGCTCAGATCGCCGAGGCTATCATTTACTCCATCATCATGGTGCCAATCGAGGCCGATGCCGGGCGTGATACCGGGGGCGAGCACGCCCTCATCCAGCTCTCACGCGATACTGGAGGCAAGTATTACTACGCCACCTCGCTTGCCCAGCTTGACAGCGCCTTCCACCAGATCAGCGATGAATTACGCACCCAATATCTGCTCGCCTATTACCCCATCAGCCGCGTGGGAGCCGAATTCCGGCGCATCCGCGTCGACCTTACCGAGTCGGCCAAACAGCGCGCCGGGCGCGATCTGTACGTTCGTAACCGCGCCGGATACTACAACAGCAAGATTGAATAAAGACCGGCAGCAATTTCGGAAGTCTACCAATTGTCATATTTTTGCTTGCCAGCATCCCTAATTTGGTAGTCCTGAATAATCTTCTATCCGTAAGTCCCATGAAATCAGTCGGTTTCAATAATTTTCATTTGGTACTCGGCGTGCATATTCAGACTGGTGAAACTTCATCGGCGAGACTATGCGCCCAGAGTTAAACGGCTGTCTTTTAGTGCCGGTTGCTGCTGAGCAACCGCAGGGAGGAACTACCTTATGAGTGAAAAGCGTTCCCTTAGCGTTCGCTTTTTTGTGCTCCTGTCAATCGTAGCGGTGTTTATGCTATCCGTTGGTCTGCAAGCCCAGGAGACCACCGCCGGATTGCAGGGCACTGTGAAGGATGCAGGTGGCGCAGTAGTGCCAAAGGCGCTGGTCGAGCTGAATAGCTCTGCGCTGGTCGGCTCCAAGACACTTCAAACCGATGCTACAGGCTACTATCGGTTTGCCAATCTTCCGCCGGGTACTTACGCGGTTACAGTGAAGGCAGGTGGGTTCGCCACGCTGAAGCGCGAAGGCATAACTCTAGAAGTTGGCCACTTGCCCACACTTGATCTGGTTTTGAAGGTTGGCAGCGCCGAGACCGTAGTTGAGGTCACTGCGGAAGCTCCACTGATCGATCTGACGACCAACACCACGCTCACCAACGTCACCGAGGATGTCATCGCGGATGTGCCCCACGGCCGTTCGTTCCAGTCGGTGATCCAGTTTGCGCCTTCGGCTCGTAACGAGCCTCTGGCCGGCGGTTCGCTGAATGCCAACGCCGGAGTGACCAGCAGCGTCGGCGGCACCGGCGCCGGAAACAGCTCTCCGGGCAACGGCGGCAATGGCAATTCCTTCGGCTACTCGGTCGCTGGCGGCGCCGATTCTGAAAACTCCTACCTCGTCGAAGGTCAGGAAACGGCCAATCTGATTGGCGGTTATTCCCACACCAACGTCCCCTTCGAGTTTATTCAGGAAGTCCAGGTCAAGAGCTCCGGTGTAGAGGCTCAGTATGGCGGCTCGCTCGGTGGCGTTGTTAACGTCATCATGAAGCACGGCAGCAACGACTGGCACGGATCACTGGGCACCAGCTACGAAAGTGGCAATATGGATGGTTCCCCGAATAACTACACCCGCTACGACCCGCAGGGTAGTCGCGTCGGCTTGTTTGACCCGACCGCGCAAGCCTATCAGCCACAAAAGGATCACCTCCGCGATGTCGAGCCCTCCGCAACAGTAGGCGGCGCGATTTGGAAAGATCACGTTTGGGGATTCCTGGGTTTCGCTCCTGAGTACATCTCCCGTGGCCGCACGGTCAATTTCGGCACGTATGACGCAAATGCCGGACTCCAAACCTTCAACCGCGACCAGCAGACCTACTACAGCAACGCGCGTATCGATGCCAAGGTCACCAATAAAGCGACTGTCTTCGCCTCCTGGCTCTACCAGCATCAGCGTGAAGCTGGCCAACTGCTGCCGCGCGCGGATTCAACCACGGGCCTGTTCAACCCCGACGCAACCACCCCGTTGGATGTCTACGAGCATGGTTACGGCTACGCCGCTCCAGACACCACTCTGAACATTGGCGCGGATATCACGATCACTCCGCGGTTGGTTTCGACCACCCGTTTTGGTTACTTCTTTGAGAACTACCACGATTTCGGCTTCCCCACGGTCGGCACAATTTATATCTGGCAGACCAGCGGTTCGAATGCACGTGAGTGCGACCCGACAACGGCAGTTTGCGCCGGTACGCCGTTTTCCCAAATTCCTGCTGCCGCTGGTTTGATTCAGGCTGCAGGATTCCAGACAGCTGGATGGGATCCGAACTTTACGCTCAAGAACGCCGACAAGCACGTCCAGTTTGACCAGGATATTGCCTTGTTCAAGTCGGGATGGTGGGGAACCCATAATCTGAAGGGCGGCTATCAGCTCAACCGCCTCTCCAATGACATCTTCCAGCGCTATAGCGCGCCGACCGTTGAACTCTATCCCGGCGCGTCCGACTATTCCTACACGCAGGGGACGAATGTTGCCGGAACCTACGGTGACGCGGTTGTGGTTGACTTCGGAACCAAGGGACAGGCGATCAGCTACAATCACGCCTTCTTCGCGCAGGACGCCTGGACGATCGGGAAGGGCGTTACCATCAACGCGGGCATCCGCTTTGAGCATGAAAACGTGCCGGCTGAATCGTTTGGACTCCAAGCGGGACTTCCGGCGAATCCGATCGAATTCGGATGGGGCTCCAAGATCGGTCCTCGTATCGGCTTTGCCTGGGACATTTTCCGCGACGGCAAAGCGAAAGTCTTTGGCAGCTACGGCGTCTTTAATGACGAGATGAAGCTCAACCTGGCCATCAGCTCCTTTGGCGGCCAGTGGTGGAATAACTGCCTCTACACGATGAACGATCCCAACTACAAGGATATCGTCGTGGCTCCCAATGCTGCCCGGTTCTACTGCCAGGGCAATGACCCCACGGTGCCAGCCAGCTTGACCCCAACGGGCGACAGCGGACTGAACAACTTTATCGAGAACATCAACTACCGCGGCACGGAAGGCACGATTGGGGGATTGAAGCCTTACCGGCAGCACGAGTCGGTGTTTGGTGCCGATTACCAGCTCAAGAAGAACCTGGCATTTGAAGTCCGCTGGGATCGCCGCCGTCTGGATAACGTAATCGAAGACACTGCATTCTTCCAGAATGGCAGCGAAATCTTCTTCGTCGCCAACCCCGGCGAAGGTTTGAACTCGTATAACACCGACTGCGGCTCTGCTTGCCCGCACAACGTCAAGGGCGCCCGTGCCTACGACGGTCTTGAATTCCGTCTGAACAAAGCCGTCAGCAATAACTGGTACGGCATGGTTAGTTACACCTACAGCTACTTCCGTGGCAACTACGCCGGTCTGACCAGCACCGATCTGTCCGACGGTGGTGGCGGACGCAACTCACCGAACAACAGCCGTGCGTTTGACGAGACGTACTTTGAGTTCAACGCCTACGGCCAGCCTGCCAACGGACGGTTGGCAACTGATCGTCCCAACACCTTCAAGGGTTATACCTACTACCAACTGCCTTGGGCCCACAAGCGGGCCACTTCGACAATTGGTTGGATCCAGTACATTTATCAGGGCACGCCCTTGAGCAGCTACGTGGATGTGGGCGGCTGGCAGCAGCCGAACTTTGCCCCGGTGTATCCGGAAGGCCGTGGCCATTGGGCGGATATCTCGCAGGATCCGGTCACCGGTACCTTGACTGTCAACAGCGTTGGACTCCGCCGCACCCCGTGGTATTTCCAGTCGGATGCCTCGTTTATTCAGGAGTTCAAACCGAACCGTAACAACGAGAAGCAGGTTGTCGGCTTTCAAGCTACCATCAGCAACCTGTTGAACTCGCGTTCCGCAGTTGCTTACGGCTCGCAGATTGATTCTGCCAACAGCACCAACCCCATTTCGCCCAGCGGCCTCTACCTGGGGCAGCCAGGGTTCTATGCAGCCGCCGAGCACCCCTACCCATGGAAGACCCTCCTCAACACGGATGGGGTCGTCCTTAACAGCACCTACGGAAAGCCGATCGCTTATGAGCTTTCCCGTACGATCCGCGTGCAGGTTAGCTTCACTTTCTAACTTAAAGCAGTCAGTAGTTTGCAGTAACCTTTCCGGGGAGCCCATAAAGCTCCCCGGTTTTTCTGCCCGGTGTTCGCTCGCGCAGGGCCGTTTCAAACCGGGCGCTGGCCATGATTCACAGTGTCTGAACCCTGACGGCTCCGCTCAACGGATGGATGAATTGACCACCGTGTGATTCGGCAATCGCCTCCGCTCTCATCTTCGGATAGAATCGCATCATGGCATTCCGACCAACCAGCAAGAGCAAGACGCCTCCGCCGGAGGAGACCTTTGAAGAAGCTGCCTATCTGAAGGCGCTCGGCGAGAACCAGAAACACGTCAGCATCCGGCTGCAGGGCGGCGAGGCCGTTCACGGCTGGATCGAGTACTACGACCGCAACATGCTGCGCCTGACGCGCGAAGGAGCGCCCAACCTTTTCATCTTCAAGTCTGAGATCATGTACATCTCCGAAGGTGAAATTACCACCCCGCGCGTTCGCCGTCCCAGGGCAACCAAGACGGCTGCCACTGCCCCGCTCCAGCCTGAATCGGCGACCGGTGAATAAGGTGGCCGCCCCCTCCGCAGGCGCGTTTCTTCCGCAAGCCACGGCCATCGCCACGGAAGCGGGCAAACTCCTCATGCCGTTTTTCTTGCGCCGTGTTGGCTTTGAGTACAAGGGAGACGTTGATCTGGTCACCGAGGCTGACCGCGCCAGCGAGCGGTTCATCGTCTCCCGCCTGCGCGCCGCCTGGCCTACGCACGACATTGTCGGCGAGGAGGGAACGCGCGACAGCCACGGCGGCGATTTCCGCTGGTATGTCGATCCTCTCGACGGCACCACCAACTTTGCCCACGGCTTTCCGGTCTTCTGCGTTTCACTGGGACTGGAGTACGAGGGCAAGATCATCGCCGGCGTTCTTTACGATCCCACGCGCGATGAACTGTTCGCCGCCGCCAAGGGAGCTGGCGCCACACTCAACGCCCGGCCCATTCATGTTTCCACCACCACCACCCTTTCGGAATCCATCCTCGGCACTGGTTTTCCCAGCTTCAAGCGCCACAAGAATCCTAATATCCACTTCTACCACCAGCTCACTCTGCGCTCGCATGGCGTCCGCCGGGTTGGCTCGGCGGCGCTGGATCTGGCCAACGTGGCCGCCGGCCGCTACGACGGCTTTTGGGAGTTCAACCTGAATCCCTGGGATACCTGCGCCGGCGTCCTTCTGGTCGAGGAGGCTGGAGGCACGGTGACGCGTTTCGATGGTTCGCCATTCAACATCGACAGCCGCGAGACCCTTGCCAGCAACACCCTCATCCACCAGGAACTGCTCCAGAACTTTCGTGAAATCTTTGCCGGCCGCGGTCTGGCGGAACTTCCTTCTGTAACCGGCTACGCCGCCGGGCGCTAGCCGGCGCAAAGTTGCAGCTTTCCACTGTCACCGTTGCTTGCGCTCTTTTGCTACAATAATGGGTTTGCGACAGAACGTTGACTACTAGAAGAGGATCGTCAAAAAGCTATGGCTTACATAATTGCAGAACCGTGTATCGGAACCAAGGACACCGCCTGCGTAGATGCATGTCCGGTGGATTGCATTCACCCCAAAAAGGACGAAGCCGCACACGCCGCCGAAGAGATGCTGTACATCGATCCGGTAGAGTGTATTGACTGTGGTGCTTGCGTTCCGGTCTGTCCCGTGTCGGCCATCTTCGCCGCCGACGATCTGCCGGAAAAGTGGAAGCATTTCGAGGCGCGTAACGCGAAATATTTCGGCCGCTAGTTCTCGCCGCCTGCATCGCTATCGCCCGTCCGGCTTTGGAACCGTGAAGGCGCACCGCTCACGGCGCGCCTTTGCATTTGTTTTTTCTCGTCATGGACGGCTCCCACCGAGCTCTCTGCCGCCCGTCTTATGGAGGTTGGTCGCTAAGCCATCTTCGTCTGGGTGACTATTTGGCTGCTGCCTGGGAACGCGGTTGCCCGTGTGGAGACGGCACCGGAAGCGGACTTCCTGTCCCGCGCAATTCATTCGTTGCCCGCTCCATGCCATCATGTTAGGTTCATATTAAGTGAGAAATAGCGCGGCCAGTTTGGCCGCAACTCATTTGCCGGGGCTCCTCACCGCCTCTTATACCACGGCTTCATTCCGGTGAGAATACAAGCATTTTTCGAGGAGATAAAATCTTGCCTCTTGTTTCAGTACAACAGTTGCTGGATGAGGCCGCCAAAGGCGGTTATGGCGTTGGCGCCTTCAACGTAAACAACATGGAACAGATCCAGGCCGTGATGGAGGCCGCGCGCGAAACCCAGTCACCAGTCATCATCCAGGCTTCCAGCGGCGCACGGGCCCACTGTCAGGACAGATACCTCTACCACATGATGCTGGCTGCCGCCGAACTCTATCCGGAGATTCCGCTGGTCCTGCACCAGGACCATGGCAACAGCTTTGAAACCTGCAAGTCCGCCATCGAATTGGGCTTTACCTCGGTCATGATGGATGGTTCGATACTCCCCGACGGCAAGACTCCCTCCAGCTTCGAGCAGAACGTCGAAGTCACCCGCAAAGTGGTCGAGCTGGCGCATGACAAAGGCGTCACCGTGGAGGGCGAGATCGGCGTGATGGGCGGTGTGGAAGCCGGACACGGCGCCGGCGGCACTGGCCGCGTCACTGATCCCGGCCAGGCCGAAGAATTCGTCGCCCGCACGGGTGTGGACTCTCTCGCCATCGCGATCGGCATCAGTCACGGCGCCTACAAGTTCAAATCCAAACCGGACGGCTCGGTGCTCAAGATGGATGTCCTCATCGAGATCCACAAGCGCCTGCCGGACGTTCACCTGGTGATGCACGGTACGTCGAACGTGCCCAAGGATCTGCAGGACGTCATCAACCAGTACGGCGGAAAGCTGAACCCGACGTGGGGCGTTCCGATCGAGGAGATCCAACTCGGCATCCGCAACGGCGTGCGCAAGGTCAACGTGGACACCGACAGTTGCCTGGCCATCACCGGAGCCATCCGCAAGTTTTTTGCCGAGCATCCGGAGAAGTTCGATCCGCGCGACTACATGAAGCCTGCCCGCGACGCCATGAAGAAGGTCGTTGCGCTGCGCATGACCCAGTTCGGCCAGGCTGGCCACGCCCGCGACTACGTCCCCATCGGCATAGAGAAGATGAAGCAGCGCTACGCCGCAGGAGCATTCGCCGCAAAGTAATTCGCGAACCGTTTCGGTTTTGTTTCTGATCCGGTTCTTGCTGCCCCACGTTCGCCATCGGATGGCGAACGTGGGGTTCTTGGCTTTGTTCTTGCTTTTGACCCTGCCCCTGCTTTTGTTCTTATCCCTGCCCTTGTCCTTGCTCTTTGGGTGTCAACCCAAACGAAATAAGGAATCCCAGCGCAGTCCAAATCTCCGGCGTGGCTCCAGAGGCACTTCGATCAGGAATCGATTTCCGCCTCATGTCGCTACTGTTTTCCACGACGTTCCTTTACCAGCCGCGCAAAGCCAATCGCGATAGGAATGGTCCATCCCCAGAAAACGATGTTCACCATCAAACCCGAAAAACGGCGCGAGCCGCAGCCCGCGCCGTTTCCACCCTGTGTTCCTACACTCCATAAATCGGATACCACGGCGACGCTGCCTTCAGCCCCGCGTTCACGTTCTCAATGTTCTTTACGCCTTCCACTTCCAGCCACTCACGGAAAGCGGCCAAGCCTTTTTCGGCGTAGATTGGCACGCCGTCGGCCCACGTCGCGCGGCCGCAAAGCACGCCGTTGAACTTTACGCCGGTCTCGCCCACCAGTTCCAGGGTCTCGGAGAACTCCGCGTTGCTCACGCCCGCGGAAAGATAGATGTAAGGCTTGCTCGTGGCTTCAGCGGCTTTGCGGAACAAATCCTGCGCCTCGGCCCTGGTGTATGCCTTTTCGCCCTTGAAACTCCGCGTGCCTTCCACAAACTTCATGTTGACAGGCACCTCCAGCTTCAGCACGTCCACGTTGTAGCGCGGCTTGCTGAACTCGCGCATGTAGGCCTGCACAATCTCCGGCTTCTTCTTCGCATAGGGCAGGCTCTTTTCGTCCAGCCCCTGTTCGTAGCCGATGATTTCAAGGAAAAACGGAATGTCGTTGGCCACGCACTCATCGCCAATGCGCTCGGTCCAGGCGTGCTTGTGTTCGTTGATCTCCTTGGGGTCGGCAGGCGCGTAGTAGAGCAGAATCTTGACGCAGTCGGCTCCGGCCTCTTTCAGCCGGCGCACGCTCCATAGGTCGAGCAGATCGGGAAGGCGTCCGGCAACCTGCTTGTCGTAGCCGGTTTTTTCGTAAGCCAGCAACAGGCCGGCCTTGGCATTGCGAGCCTTGGCGGCCGGCAAACCCCACTCAGGGTCGAGCAGAATCGCACTGGCGTAGCGGGTCAACACCTCGCTGACCGCAATCTTGAAGTTGATCAGGTCCTGCTCAGTCGCTTTGGGGCCGAGCGCCTTCTTCAGCGATCCTCGCTGATCCATGGCCGCGGCGGCGATCACGCCACGTTTGTTTGATACCGCTTTCAATCCAGCCAATTTTCCGGGAGTAAGTTTCACGTTCTCCTCCTGCAACTTGTCAGATTCTGGTTCTCGGCGGCGCCACCGCATGCAGCCTTGGCGCACGAACCCAGCCACGAAAAGCATACCGCAATTGGCGTGCCTCTGCCCGGGCGCGGCCGCGGCGCGCGGGATTTACAGCTTCACTCCGGCGGCCGTCAGCAGCTCGCGCTGCCGCCGCACCAACTCGCTAACGCCTTTGCGGGCGAGAACCGTCATCTGCGCAAGTTGCTCGTCGCTGAAAGGCTGGTGCTCGGCCGTTGCCTGAATCTCAACGAACTGGCTGGCGCCGGTGAGCACGTAATTCATGTCCACCTCGGCCCGGGAATCCTCTTCGTAGGCCAGATCGAGCATCGCCGCACCATCCACAATGCCCACGCTGATGGCCGCCACCGTGTCCTTCAGCGGGAGTTGTTTCAGGGTTCCGGCAACCACCAGCTTCTGCATGGCCAGAGCCATGGCCACAAAGCCTCCGGTGATGGACGCGGTGCGCGTGCCGCCGTCGGCCTGAATGACGTCGCAGTCAATCCAAAGAGTTCGTTCGCCCAGCCGCGCGGTGTCCACCACGGCGCGCATCGAGCGGCCAATCAGCCGCTGAATCTCATGGGTGCGTCCGCCCTGCTTGCCCTTGGCGGACTCACGCACCGTGCGCGTCAGGGTGGCGCGCGGCAACATGCCGTATTCGCTTGTGACCCATCCCCTGCCCTGGTTGCGCATCCAGTGCGGAACGCTTTCCTCGATGGTCGCGGTGCATATGACCCGCGTATTTCCCAGCTCGATCAGGCACGAGCCTTCTGCGGTGCGAATGAATTCGGGAGTCAACGTCAACGCGCGCATCTGGTCGAGGGCGCGATTATCGGAACGAAAAATCATCTCAATGTCCTTACTTCCCGCAGGCGGTCTTCACGTCGGTGACCACCCACATTTCCATTTTGTAAATGCCGGCCCATGGCAGCAGCCACTCCGGTTTCTTCAGGGTCAGCTCCAGCAGGCGGCCATCGCTAGCCGCGTATTGGAACACTTGCATGCGCTCATCGCCCTTCACCAATCGCACTGCCGCGCGTCCGGGCGCGCCCTTGCAAACGGCGCAGCCGGGATCCAGCGCGGCAGCCTCGCGTGCTGCGACCTGCGCCGCATCAAGCCGCCACAGTTCCTTGCCGGAATTCACCTGCGTCTGTTGAACATTCTTCTGCGCGGCCTGGTCGAGTTTGCGGTGATCATTCGCTGGTTTGCAAATACCCTGGAGCGGCACGGTAACTGCAGAGACAAAAATAATGATTGCGCACCACGCCAAGCGATCTACCATTTGTGCGTTTTCTCCTTGCAAAGGATTGGCCGGAACGACCGTGGTTTGCCGCCCGGCTGCTTAGTGCCCGGCATCAAGATCGGCGCGTTCCACCGCTTCGGCAGCAAAGCCGAGAAAGACGGGAGCCTGCTTGCGGAACTTCTGCACCGAGTCAGTGACGAAAAATTTGTAGTCCGGCTCACCGGCCGCGAAGTTGTGGCCGGCAAGATAGTGCAGCAGCGCGCGCGCCGTGGCGTCGGCGGAATCCACAATTTCGATGCGCTGCGGGACCACCCGCCGCAGCAGCGGACGCAGCAGCGGATAGTGGGTGCATCCGAGCACCAATACATCGACATTGGTCGATGCACTGCGCAGCGCCTCGATGGCGTAGATGCGCGCCACCTGCTCGGTGACCGGCGTGTCCACCCATCCTTCTTCGACCAGCGGCACCAGCAGCGGACAGGGCTTCTCATAGGTGGCAAAGCCGCGGCGGGCCAGGGCGCGCTGATAGGCGTGGCTGGAGCAGGTGGCCTCGGTAGCAAACACCAGCGCCTCGCGGCTCTTGGAGACGGCTGCCGCCGCGTCGGCACCCGGCTCGATGACGCCGATGACGGGGACCGGGACCGCCGACTTCACGTCATACAGCGCCAGGGCCGAGGCCGTGTTGCAGCCGATGACCAGCAGGTCAATGCCTCGCGCGGCCAGGAAGCGCGCCGCCGCCGAGGCATAGCGCGCCACGAACTCCTGCGACTTGGTGCCGTAGGGAAGGCGCGCCGTGTCGCCGAAGAAAATGTAGTTGGCGTTGGGCACCAGCCGGGCAATGGCCCGGAGCACGGTGAGCCCGCCGACGCCGGAGTCAAAAACGCCGATGGTGGGACGATGGAAGTTGGCAGTCACCTGAATCAATGTAGCGCAAAAGCAGCGGCCGCGGCGAGGGGTGCGTCCCAGATTCGCCCCAAGCGGGCAGGTGCGTGCCAGAGGCCAATGTTTATGCGGTCTGCAAGGTTACAGAAGAAAACCCATGGGCTTTTGCGTGCGATGGGTGAGCTTGGAGCCGATGCGCGACGATTGGCATCTTAGATAATCGTTGGAAAGCGAAAATTTACCTCTTAGTAAATGGTTGCGCAGGGTTTGAAAGGATTGGCTGAGTGAGCAACAGGCTTGGCGAACTTAGTATCTAAATAAGTAAATTTTCGTGGTTCATTGCTGACAAGCGCGAGTACCAGCTAGTCAATGGGTTCCGATGTGATGTTCTGTATATTATGCAGCCGCCAGCCGGAGGGCGGCGGCTACCGTCTTCCAATCCATTCGCCAAAGGCGGGCGGACGTGAGCCACCGGCGAGATGCACCCGGCCGGTGTTACGGTGTCGGGTTCGGCTCCCAGAGTTCGACTCGATTTCCCTCCGGATCGGTAAACCAGCCGAAGCGGCCGTATTCGGAGCTCTCGCGATTGGGATCGACCACGACTCCAGCAGATGAAAGTTTGTCGAGGACAGCGTCCAGATCATCGACCTGAAAATTGAGCATGGCGGGTTGCGACTGGGGAAAGTATCCGGCAGAGCGAGGAAAAAACGCAACCGCGATGTTGCCCCTTTGTGCGTCCGCAGCGAAGGCAAAACCGCCGTCAGAGCTGCGCAGGCCAAAATGGCGCTCATACCACGAATACATCGCCTCCGGGTCGTTGGCCCTGAGGAACGCGCCGCCAAGTCCTGTAATCTTCGCCATCCCTGCCTCCTCGGCCGCCGCTGCTTCTGGTTCTGGCGCCACTAGCATAGCGCGGTTCGCCGCGGGAGGCGAAGCTCCAGCCTCAGAGATCCGGCTCGAAACTGGGCGGGCTGGCAGCGGACGCTTGTGGTGCAGGAGTGGTTTTGATGGTAGGAATTGCCGCTGTTTCCGGCGCTGTGTTCGCCCAATTCCGACCAAATAAATCGCCATTCGGTAACTTGTTGCAACCGAATAACCTATCTCGTTCGCCATTGGGTGAACTCTGTTGCTTTTTCGAAGTTTCCGCATCTATACTTGCATAGGCGACTGAATTGGTCGGAGATTCCTGTTCCCCATGCTGAAGCTTACCAAGAAGGCCGATTACGGGTTGATCGCGGTGCGGCATCTGGCCGAGCACGCCGACCTGGGGGCCTGCTCGGCCAAGGACCTGGCGGAGATGTACGGGATTCCACAGGAAGCGCTGGCGAAGATCCTGCAGCGGCTGGCGCGCAGCAAACTGCTGATCTCGCAGCAGGGGACCAACGGAGGATATGTGTTGTCGCGCGACCCGCGGACGATCTCGGCGCTGGAAGTGATCCGGGCGATTGAAGGGCCGCTGTTTATTACCTCGTGCAACTCGACCACCAAGGCTTGCAACCAGCATACGAAGTGCACGGTGCGGGAACCGTTGCAGAAGGTGAGCCGCACGATTGAAGACGTGCTCGGAAAGCTGACCGTATGGGAGCTGCGCGAGGGGACGGACGACGCCGTCATCCCACACTCGCCGGCGGCGGGGGAACGTGGGGCGTCCTCGATGGAGGGCGAACTGGTAAGGATCGAAATTTCTGGAGGGAACTATGGCAAGTGACGGGGCAGTGAAGCTACCAATTTATATGGACAACCATGCCACTACGCGGACCGATCCGCGAGTGCTTGAGGCGATGTTGCCGTATTTTGGCGAGATTTATGGCAACGCCGCCAGCCGCAATCATGAGTTCGGATGGGTGGCCGAGGAGGCCGTGGAAAAGGGACGCGAACAGGTTGCCAAACTGATTGGCGCCACCGCAAAAGAGATTGTGCTTACCTCGGGAGCGACCGAGAGCAATAACCTTGCGATCAAGGGCGTAGCCGAGATGTATCGCGAGAAGGGCAATCACATCATCACCGAGGTGACTGAGCACAAGTGCGTGCTGGATACCTGCAAGCGGCTGGAGAAGCATGGATTCCGCGTGACCTATCTGCCGGTACAGAAGGATGGGCTGATCGACCTGGACCAGTTGAAGGACGCGATGAGCGCCGAGACCATCCTGGTTTCGATCATGACGGCCAACAACGAGATTGGCATCCTGCAGCCGGTTCGCGAAATTGGCAAGCTCTGTCATGAAAAGGGAGTGCTGTTCCACAGCGATGCGGTACAGGCGGCGGGCAAGGTTCCGTTCAACGTGATCGAGGACAACGTGGATCTGGCTTCGGTTTCGGCGCACAAGATTTACGGGCCGAAGGGGGTGGGCGCGCTCTATGTGCGGCGGCGCAATCCGCGGGTGCAGTTGGTGGCGCAGATGGACGGAGGCGGCCACGAGCGCGGCATGCGCAGCGGCACCCTGAACGTTCCTGGAATTGTGGGTCTGGGCAAGGCCTGCGAAATTGCGCAGCAGGAGATGGGCGAGGAATCCAAGCGGCTGCTGGCGCTGCGCGAGAGTTTGCGCGAGCAGATCACCGCGCAACTGGACGAAGTTTATATCAATGGCAGCATGGAGCATCGGTTGCCGGGGAGTTTGAATATCAGCTTTGCCTACGTGGAAGGCGAGTCGCTGCTGATGGGGATCAACGATATTGCGGTCTCCAGCGGTTCGGCCTGCACCTCGGCAACCTTGGAGCCAAGCTACGTGCTGAAGGCGCTGGGGGCGGGCGACGACCTGGCGCACAGTTCGATCCGCTTTGGGCTGGGGCGGTTCAACACCCAGGCCGAGGTGGATTACGTGGCGGCGAAAATCGTGGAAGTGGTGAAGCGTCTGCGCGAGCTTTCGCCGCTGTATGAGATGCACAAGGAAGGCGTCGATCTTTCCAAGGTAAAGTGGGCGGCCGAACCGGTGACCCATTGAGCAAGAAGGATTCGAGAGAACGCGGGCGCGGCGATGCCGCAAAGAGATTTCGCGATTTTGTGGGGGAATCGCGAAGGAATCAAGGAGAATATAGGGATGGCTTACAGCGATAAGGTACTGGATCACTACACCAATCCGCGCAACGTTGGCACCATGGACAAGAACGCAGACGAGGTAGGCACGGGGTTGGTTGGCGCTCCGGAGTGTGGCGACGTGATGAAGCTGCAAATCCGGGTGAACCCGCAGACGAAAGTCATTGAGGACGCGAAGTTCAAGACGTTTGGCTGCGGGTCGGCAATCGCGTCGTCGTCGCTGGCGACGGAGTGGGTAAAGGGCAAAACGGTGGACGAGGCTTTGCAGATCAAGAACACCGACATTGTGAAAGAGCTGTCACTGCCCCCGGTAAAGATTCATTGCTCGGTGCTGGCGGAGGACGCGATTCGCGCCGCCATTTCCGACTGGAAGAAGAAGCACTAAGAAAGCGGCTTCGCGACTCGTGGGGGCAGCGGTTGCCCCTCCGGTCAGCGACGCCGGACTGGGCCGAGGCCCCAATCATGACGATAGGACAGACGGCGGCAGCGCCGGGAATCAACATCACGGACAAGGCACTGGAGCACATCCGGGCGGCCATGCAGAAAGAGGGCATTGCACCGGAGCTGGGCGGGTTGCGCCTGGGCGTGCAGGGCGGCGGATGCTCCGGCCTTTCCTACAACCTTCGCTTCGACACTCAGCCGCGGGAGCGCGACCGCATCTTCGAATACGGCGACGTGCGCGTCTTTGTCGATCCGAAATCGTTCATTTACCTGTCCGGCATGACGGTGGAATGGGAAGAGACGCTGATGCATCGGGGCTTTGTCTTCCGCAACCCGAATGCCAAGAAGACTTGCGGCTGCGGCAGCAGCTTTTCCTAGAGGAGATGGAATTGAGCGATTCCCAAAAAGCCGGGTTGCAGGTGATGAACGGCAAACACCGGGACCACCGCTGCTGGTCTTGCGGAGACATGCGCGCCGAGCACTTCTGCGCCGCCTGCGGGCATGTGCAGCCGGCGGAGCCGACCGACTATTTTGCATTCTTCGGACTTCCCCGCAAGCTGGAGTTGGATGACGCCGGCCTGGAACGCGAGTTCTACGCGCTCAGCCGCAAGCTGCATCCGGATGTGTACTCGCTGGCGAGCGCGCGGGAGCAGGCGTGGAGCCTGGAGAAAACCTCGCAACTCAATGATGCCTACCGCACCCTGAAGGACCCGCTCTCGCGCACCGAGTACCTGTTGCGGCTCGAAGGCATTCAACTGGACGAGCAGAGCAAGACCGCAACCGAGCTGGCGCGCGCCTCGGGAGTGGACAAGAAGCAGAGCGTACCGGCGGAACTGCTGGAAGAAGCCTTTGAACTGAACATGCTGCTGGAAGAGGCGAAAAGGGGCGGCGTTGACGAGGAGTTGCGCGGGCAATTGTGCGCCACTCGCGCGGGACTGATGGCGCGCCTGAAGACGATGCGGGATGAACTCCGTGCCGCCTGGAAGCGGTGGGACGGCGGAGACCGCCAGGCTACGGTGCAGATGGTGGACGTGCTCAATCGCCGCAGCTACCTGCACAACCTTGTGCGCGACATCAACGAAGCGCTGGATTGATTTGACCTTATAAAAAATGGCAGACGATAGAGTGGTTGGGATCGATCTCGGAACTACAAATTCACTGGTGGCCTACATGGGCACTGGTCCCACGCTGGCGCATCCGGACGAACCGGGCAAGGGCGTGTTCATTATTCCCGGGGAAGATGGCTCGAACCTGGTTCCATCGGTGGTGGCCCTGGACCACGACAACCACATGCTGGTGGGCAATGCCGCACGCGAAGTGCTGTTGACGCACCCGGAACGCGCCGTCTACAGCGTGAAGCGGCTGATGGGACGGGGCGTGGAAGACGTGCAGGCAGAACTCAAGCTATTTCCGTTCCGTCTTGCCGAAGACCTTGCGCCGGGAGAAGTGTTGCGCATCCAACTGGGTGAGCGCAGCTACACGCCGCCGGAGATTTCCGCGCAGATACTGCGCCAGCTCAAGCGCAATGCGGAACGCTTTTTCGGGGCGGCGGTGAAGCAGGCGGTAATCACCGTTCCGGCGTACTTCAACGACGCGCAGCGGCAGGCAACCAAGGACGCGGGACGCATTGCGGGGCTGGAGGTGCTGCGGCTGGTGAATGAGCCGACGGCGGCCTCGCTTGCCTACGGGTTGGACAAGAAACAGAACGGAACCATCGCCGTGTACGACTTCGGCGGCGGTACGTTTGATATTTCAATCCTCAAATTGCAGGACGGAATTTTCGAAGTCATCGCCACCAACGGCGACACCCATCTGGGGGGCGACGACATTGACAACCTGCTGATTGCGGTTGCGGTGGCCGACATTGCCGGCGACCTGGGCCTGGATGCGCGCCAGCATCCGGACCTGGTGCAGCGGCTGCGCCGGGCGGTGATCGATGCCAAGATCGCGCTCTCTTCACGGCCGGCGGCCGAGCTGGAAGTGGAGTTGCCGGATGGCAGGCTGTACCAGCGCACGATCACGCGCGAGATGTTCGAGCAGATGATTCAGCCGATTGTGGCGCGCACCCTGGAGCCGTGCCGGCAGGCGCTGAAAGATGCGGAACTGACGGTGGCGCAGGTGGATGAGGTGGTGCTGGTGGGAGGGTCCACGCGGATTCCGCTGGTGCGGCGGCAGGTGGAGGAGCTGTTTGAGCGCGAGCCTCACAGCGAACTGAATCCCGACGAGGTGGTGGCACTTGGAGCCGCGGTGCAGGCGAAGATCCTGGCGGGCGGCTCGGCGGAAACCAAGGACATGCTGCTGCTCGACGTGACCCCGCTTTCGCTTGGCATTGAGGCGCTGGGCGGAGTGACGGCCAAGATTATTCACCGCAACTCGACCATACCGGCGAGCGCGACGGAGCACTTCACGACCGGGGTTGAAGGCCAGACCTCGGTGGCGATTCACGTGCTGCAGGGCGAGCGCGAAATGGCGAAGGACTGCCGGTCGCTGGCGCGGTTCGACCTGAAGGGAATTCCTCCGATGCCGGCGGGATTGCCTCGCATCGAGGTTCGCTTCCTGATCGACGCCAACGGAATTCTGCATGTTTCGGCCCGGGAGCAACGCAGCGGCAAGGAGTCCGAGATCCAGGTGCAGCCCAGCTATGGCTTGACCGACGAGCAGGTGGAAAACATGATCCTGGACTCGTTTGACAACGCCGAACGGGATCTGGCCGAACGGCAGTTGATCGAGGCGCGCAACGAGGCCGAGACGATTTTGACGGCACTCGCAAAAGGCCGCCATAACCCGGCCTGGACGATGTTGAGTTTCAGCGAGCAGCGCAAGGTGGACGAACTGGAATCGCGTCTGCGGCTTGCCCTGGGAGGCACGGATTACAATTCCATCCGGCGCTGGATTGATGAGCTGAACCAGGCGACGATGCACCTGGCCGAATTGATGATGGATGCCGCCGTAGGCAGCGCATTGCGCGGCAAGAACATGGACACGACGGATGTGGGCGAGGGACCAGCGGCACCGCATCCGATTGGCAAAGCTGAATTTAGCTAAGCGAAGATGGAACCAAGCCGAGGGTGAGAATAGGACACGAACATGTTAGAGGTAAAGAGCGAGAGCGACGGGAACAAGACTGAACTGGGGCCGAACACGGTTCGCCTCACCTTTTTGCCCAGTGGGCAGAGCGTGGAATTCGAGGCGGGCAAGCTGCCTTACCAGGACCATGGCAAGCCGCAATCCATCCTGGATGTGGCGATGAACTTCGGCGTCCACCTGGAGCATGCCTGCGGCGGAAGCTGCGCCTGCACAACCTGCCACGTGGTGGTAAAAAAGGGCGGGGAACTGCTGAGCGAATCCACCGAGGAAGAGCTGGACCGGCTGGACATGGCCGCCGGTCTGCAACTGAACTCGCGGCTGGGATGCCAGGCGATCATTGAAAAGCCCGGCGAAGTGGTGGTGGAGATTCCGTCGTGGAACCGCAACTACATCAGCGAGGGCGGCGGAAGCACGTTGTAGGCGGCGCGGATGAAGTGGGTTGTGTATACTCTTCTGGTATTCGAGGCTGTGCTGGTGGGATGCGCGGTGAGCCGGGCGATTTCCGGTAACCTGGCGGTGCTATTGCTGGCGGCGAACTCAGTTCTGCTGATCTGGACTGCGTCTCACCTGCGCCGCAAGCCTTCCTGTTGCCGATGAATGCGGAGGAACGATGATCGAACTTCACTGGGACGATGCCGAAGATGTCGGGATCGAACTCTACGAGAGGTTTCCCGGCAAAGATCCGCTGACGGTGCGCTTCACGGAGCTGCATCGTCTGGTGATTGAATTGAAAAATTTTGACGACGATCCAAAGGCCTCGACCGAAGCCAAGCTGGAGGCGATCCAGATGGCCTGGTACGAGGAATGGAAAGAGAATCAGAATCAGAAGTAGAGCGGGTATTGTCAATCCGCTGGAACGCGGCCGGAATTATGGGCAGAGAATATTGCGTGGCCGCGCGGATGGCTAGCCAGGGGTGGGATGGGCGATCCGCATAGGTCTTGACAGTGGCAATCTTACTGGAGTACCTAAGAATGTAGAGGCGGTAGAGACAAATCTGCAAAGCCGTCTTCTCAAAGACTGTGGATGTACCTGTCTTTGGGAAGGCGGCTTTTTGTTCGCGGCTTGGCCAACGGCCAAAGAGTGCAGCAGCCGGGCATTGGTGGAAAGCGCAAAGGCGGCCGATTGCCTGCAACCTGGAAGGCGGGAACGACGTCCCGGATACGGATGAATGGCGAACCGGCGCAGAGTACGCGGATGTACTCAACCGGGCCGCCGTAACCGCCGAGCCGGCTGTAACCAGGTAATTTCATACCCGAGGCGTTTCCTTCATGCTAGCAATGGCCGGAAGCAGTTGCTCTGCCACAACCCGAAATTACGACCTCATTGTGTTTGATCTGGATGGGGTCATCATCGACTCCGTGGGCGACATCGTCGCCGCCGTGCATCACACTTTGAAGCTGGTGGGAAGCCAGGACCGGGACTTCGCGTTCATTCGCAGCTGCATCCCCAATACAATCCGGCCATTCCTGCTGCCGTGTCTCGACGATCACAGCAAGGATCGGATCGATGAGGCCGTTGAGGTGTACAAGACTTATTACGAGCAGAACTGCACCCAGCACACCGTACTCTATCCCGGAGTCCGGGAGGCCCTGGAGTATTTCGCGGGCAAGAAAAAGCTGGCGGTTGCCACCTCAAATCTTTCCCCGGCGACGTTCAAGATGCTTAATGGACTGAATGTCTTCCGCTACTTTGACTTGATTGTGACGGGTGACGACGTGGAGCGGTCCAAGCCGGACCCGGAAAGCGTGAACTACATCCTGGAAACTCTGGGCTGCAGCCGCGATGCCGCCATCATGGTCGGCGACACACCCACGGATATTGTGACCGGGAAGAATGCCGGCATCGCAACCTGCGCAGTCTTGTACGGGATTGGAACGCTGGCGGAACTGAACCGGTGCGCACCCGATTTCATGGTCGAAAACCTGACGGAACTGAAGCAGATCGTAACCGTTTAGTTTGCCATCCAGCGGGCTGCTCCCCCGGGACGCCATGCCGTCGCGCAGGAAGCCAAAGGATGGGGCGAGGCAGCCCGGGTGAGCTGGTTGCCAATCTCGCGCCCGGTGGTGCTGGCCCCTGGTGCTCCATAAAAGGCTTATGCAATGGAGTGTTCTGCGATAGTATTTACTCCAACCTTAGTACAGACCCGCAAGGCATGGCTCTCCGGATCGCGGCCAGGACTGCGCCAAAGCCGGGACCGTGAAAAATCCAGTGCGGGCTGACGAAAAGATTATGATCCAGGCAGGCAAGGTTCATCCCAAGAACGGAGAACTCGCGCGGGCGCTTGCGTTGCTGGCGGGCATCGCGCAGGACTCCACGGATGCGATCCTCTGCGTGGATCCCGAGGGGATCATTCAGAGCTGGAATGCCGCCGCGGAGGGCCTTTTGGGCTACGCGGCCACGGAAGCACTGGGGCAAACTTCCAGGATCATTTACCCGGTTGAAGGCCGGGACAGGTTGCAGGAGCTGATGCAGGAGACCGCGCGCGGCGGATACGTCCAGCGCTTCGAAACCGCCATCGTCCGCAAGGACGGCTCCGCGGTGGATGTGTCCCTGTCGATTTCACCGATCCGGAATGAGACGGGAAAAATCATTGGGTCGGCCACGACCATCTCAGACATGACCGAACGCAGGCGGCTGGAGGAGGGGTTGAGCCGGTCCAAGGCCTACCTGGACGGAGTGATTAACTCCATTCTCGACCCTGTGTTTGTCAAAGATGAGCAACACCGATGGGTGTTTCTGAACGACGCTTTTTGCAGGTTCCTGGGGTTCGACCGTGCCCAGCTCATCGGCAAGTCTGATTATG
>Ga0326727_10001277_pt1 | contig 94845 bp, 78 predicted proteins | sample MB2enrmetagenome_FD_207643 | JGI IMG/M metagenome (GOLD analysis project Ga0326727, IMG submission 207643) | Lab enriched peat soil microbial communities from McLean, Ithaca, NY, United States - MB29MY | ecosystem: Environmental > Terrestrial > Soil > Wetlands > Peat | place: USA: New York... | reverse complement strand
AGCCTTTTGCTGGTGACAGGGGTAAAAGAGGGGCATGAGCGACTGCTGTGTTGAAACGGTTCCTCCCGACAGCAGTTTCAAGGCGCTGCAACAATCCGTCTTGGATTGGCAGGCACGCCTGACGGCCGGTTTAAACCGGACTATTCGCGCCTCGGACCAGACCTTGGGACATATCGAGGAAGAGATTGCGCATCGGACGCGGGATTTGGAGCGCACGGTGGCTGAGGAAGTAGCCCAAAAGAAAGCCGATCAAGTGCCGCCGCACTGTCCGAAGTGCGGCGCCAAGCTGACGCGGTTGACCGAGGGCCATGAGCGGACGATCCAGACGCGCTTTGGCGCTATTAAACTGCGTCGTAAGCGTGGATGGTGCCGCCGGTGCAAGGCCTGGCAGTTTCCCGCCGACCACGTCTTGGGCATCGAAAGCGGCGGCAATGCCTCCCCCTCGGTGCAGGAGATGGCGGCTTTAGTGGGCAGCAAGATGCCCATTACGGAAGCCAGTGCCGTGATTAAGCGACTGACCGGGGTGGAATTACCTCGGGCGACCCTGGATCGGGAGGCGCGCCGACAGGGCGAGCGAGCCACCCAGAAACGCGCGGAACTAGATCAACAGATGCGCACGGCCCAAGGGGTAGTGCAGCAGGTGGACCCAGTGCGGTCGCAGGAGCCCTTTACGTTGGTGATTGAAATGGACGCCTGGAATATCCGGGAACGCGATGACTGGGGCCAGAGCCAGGAGAAGCGCGCCGGGGGCCAGGAGCCACAGCGGTGGCACTGGGTGTATGGGGGCACTTGTTTTTGCCTGAGTCAGCGGGTTCGCAGTGCCAGCGGACGTCCGATGATATTGAGCCGTGGGTTTGCGATGACCCGCACGGGCTTGGACGGGCTGCGAGAACAGCTTTTTGCCGAATGTCTGCGCCGGGGTTTGGGTAAAGCGGCACGGGTGTTGGCCCTCGGGGATGGCGGCGTCTGGATTTGGAATATCATTGAGGATCGCTTCGACGGGGCCGAACAGCGGCTAGACCTCTTCCATGCCAAGGAGCATCTGTGGGCCGTGGCGCACGAATTACACCCTGGGGATGAGGAAGCAGCGCGCTGCTGGGTCACCCCTTTTCTCAAGCATTTAGAGCGCGGGCGTGGTGCTCGGGTGATCAGTGACCTGAGGATAGTCGCCCAGCGTCTGCGCCGTGCCAAGCGGCAGTCTGTGCAACGGGAGGTCAACTATTTCGGAGCGAACTTGCATCGGTTGAACTACCCCCAAGCGGCCAGACTGGGTGAGCCGCTGGGCAGTGGGGCGATTGAATCGACCTGCCGTCAATATCAATGTCGGTTCAAACGGCCAGGCCAGTTCTGGACGACGTCGGGGGATGAAGGACTAATGTGTCTAGCAGCCTGTCGGACTTAACAAATGGAGTTTTAGCGAGGCCGTGCGGGATGCGGGATACGAGGCTACACAACCGTCCGGCCAAATCGGAATCTGCGGATTTTGCTGGCTGGCACCAGCGCTCCCAGCGCGAACCAATGGAACGGGCGCTCGGTTTTTCCGGCCCGCAGGGTCTCTTCGCCGCTTCTTAGCCTTGAGCGGCCATTTTCAAGCCCGCGCCCATCCGATGCAGCCGCTTGAGATTATAGGCTAGGCAGACCAACTGCCATTCCAACTCAACTTTCTGCAGACCTCGCAGCAGAAACTGTCGAAATCCCAGGATGCTCTTGATGATCCCAAAAACCGGTTCCACGGTCTGCTGCCGCAATTTGTATTTGGCTCGGCCCTCCGCGGTCCGCAGTCGATATTTCATCCGTTCGCTGGTCGTGGCCTCCAGCCCCGGCACCTCGGGCTCCGGCTTTTGCTCCAGATCGCTGACCGTGCGATGATGCTCCTTTTTCTCCACGGCCGCATAGACGATCGTTCCGGTGGGTTGCCCTTGGCCAGTTCCTTCCACCGTCTGGACCGCAGCTTCGCTGTAAAATCCGCTGTCGGTCAATACCGCGGCGACGGACTCTACCAGCGGGGCAATCGCCGCCACGCTGGGAACCAGTTCCTGTTTGTCATTGGGCGCTTGGCTCACCCGCTCACCCACAATCAAGCGGCTGTCCACTTCCACCGCCGCCTGCGCATTGTAACTCTGTTCAAAATGTTGGCCGCTGCCCGCCTTCATGATCCGGCTCGCCGGGTCGGTGAAGTTATACTGATCGGAAGGCTTGGGCTGTTGGCTCGGTTCCTTGGGCTCAGGACCGCGCGGCTTTTCCCCGTTGTCCTTTTGGGCGGCTCGTTCGGCTAACTTGGCTTGGTATTCGGCCATTTCCGCCGCCGCTCGGGCCTTGGCCCGCGCTTCAATTTGCGCCCGCGCTGCCGCCAGCTTGGTCTTGCGCTCTTGCCGTCGCTGCACTTCTTGCGGAATGGTCAGTCCTTCTTCCAGGGGCGTGCTGTCGGCCTGCTCGGCTTTGCCCAGCAGTTCTTTGACCTCTAAATCCAACTGCTGGATCGTCTTGCCCGCGCGCTCATAACTCACCGCGGCGTGCTTGCTGGCATTGGCCAGCACCTTGGTCCCATCCACCGCCACCGTGATTTGGCCCACTTGCAAGAACTTCAATGCCTGCGCCAGTTCCAACACCCGCACGAAAGTCTCCTCCAACAGCACTTTGTTCTCTCGACGGAAGGTGCAGATCGTGTCGTGGTCTGGATGGGTATCCCCGCAAATCATTCGCACCGGCACGCTGTCCCAGGTGGCTTGCTCGATGCGCCGGGAACTAAACACCCCAGTGGCATAACAGTAGAGCAACAGCGCCAAAAGCATCCGCGGCGGATACTGTTCACTGCCCGTGCCCCGGTCGTTGACCCGAACCTGGCGCAAATCCATCTCCTCGACCGCATCCAGAATGAAATGCGCTAGAGACCTTTTGGCGCAATGAGCGCTGGCATCTCCTATTCCCACATGCCGCCAGCGACGCCTCTAAAAACTGAGATGCGCCCCTTTCGAATAACTTGAGCAATTGGGGATTGCACCGCGAGTAGATAGTCGTCTTATTTGGCATAACCGGTACGGACTTTAGTGGCGGTGGTTATTAATGGGTCACCGCCGTTAACCCCGGCCAGAAAACGTCAGTCGTAACGCACTGGCGTTTTCATTTTTGGCCGCGCGGCCCAGTTGTGAAGCTGGAACCAGCAACACCCTAGGGGGCTGGTTCCAGCTTCACAACTGGACGGGTTAGAAGGTACCGGTAACGGAGGGGTAAGCCAGAGGAGCGGGAGGAGCAGGGGTTGACGCATGCGGCGGATGCAGCAGGTGCGGTAGCACTGCCCCGCTTGCCAAGCGAACGCGTGTTTTCGAACGTTCGAAATTTCGCCCCTTGCGGCGCAATCCGGCCCCAGGCGCAAATGGCTGTAACCAAGTGGCTTCTGCATTACTGATCGTTTGGCGCAGCAGTTGCACAAGGACCCGTCGTGCGTGAACCGAGTTCAAAACTACGGACTAAGCCGGGCGTTAAATGCTTATCTGGCGGACACATAACATGAAGCGTCTCCGGGTTCCCACCGCTGTTCTCCTCTCCTCTCTACTGTGCCAACTCGAACCGAGTCGTGCGCAGGCGGATGAAGGAGAATCAGGCCCGACCAGGCAGGAGTCGAAGCTGCTCAAAGGGCTTTCGGCTCCCAGCAGTGCAAGCAGCCCGTGGGTCGCGCCGGATTTGAGCCCGATCTCCGAGCCACTCAAGGAGAAGACGCCCTCGGAGGTGGACACGAACAAGGCTTACGAGCTGGCGGAGCTGGTGGACCTTGCCGAGCGGCTCAACCCCGAGACGCGGCTGGCATGGTCCCAGGCCAAAGCAGCCGCCGCCGCGATTGGCCTCGCGAAAAGCGAATACTACCCGATCCTGGCCGCGAAGGCCTCGGCGGGTACGTATCGGCTGCCGGAACCCTTGCCGTTGAGCTCTGTGCAGGCGGGCTATCAGGATGTGGAAGCGCGGGAGTTGCAACCGGTGGCCACGCTGGAATGGGTGCTGCTCGACTTTGGCCGGCGCGCCGCTGACGTGCGGGCGGCCAGAGCCCAATTGCTGGCGGCCAACCTGGGCTTCAACGCTCACCACCAGCAGATCGTCTTCAGGGTCCAAACCGCGTTCTATCAACTGTCCAGTCTGCTTGGCCGCATCACCGCCGCCCAAGCCTCCCTCGATTCTGCCCTAAAGATCCAGGAAGCGACAGACGAGCGCTTCAAGAACGGCTTGGCCGCTGGGCCGGACGTCTCGCGCGCACGCCAGTTGGCGGCCCAGGCCGCTTTCGACCTCGAAGAGGCGCTGTCGCACGAACGGGACGCAGAGGTCGCCCTGGCCGAGAGCATCGGCGTGCTGCCCACCACCCCGATCCGCATTGTGGACTTCTCCCGCGTGCCCCTGCCCAGCAAGATGGAGGACACGGTCGAGCAGTTCATCAACCGGACATTGGACCACCGCCCCGACCTGCTGGCCAAGGTGGCGGCTCTGCGCGCAAGGGAAGCTGAGGTGCGCCGGGCGAAATCCGCCTATTTGCCCACCCTCGCTCTCCGGGGCGAAGTCGGGCACGCCTACGAGAACTCTCAAATCAAGGTGGATGGACACACCTACCCGTGGCAGTACACGGATCAGACCACCTGGGGCGTCGGGCTGGCGTTGAGCTGGGACATCTTCGATAAGGCGCGGAAGCACAAGTTGGAAATAGCCAGGGCCGAGCGCGAGGCCGCGCAGCATGAAGTCGAGGATGCCAAGGACAAGGCCATTTCGCAGGTGTGGCAGTATTACACCTCGACGAAGCTAGCCTTCCGCAGGCTGGATGTGGCCGCCGCCCTGCTGGAGGCTTCCGAGAAGTCCTACCAGCAGACCTTCGAAAGCTACCAGCACGGGCTTAACAGCCTGGTGGATGTCCTGGACTCGCAACGGGCGCTGAGCAGTGCGCGCTACACGCAACTCGATACCCGGGCCACGCTCCTGGAGTCCACCGCCGCGCTGGCCTACGCCTCGGGCGATCTGGGCGACCAATTGGCCCATCGCAAACCGGGCACTTTGGATACTCGACCATGAAACGTTTCTACTCTCTTCTGCTGTTGCCGATGGCGCTGTTGACCGGCTGCCGTGCCTCGCCGCAAATCAACGTGCTGGGCTCTTTCTTTCCCGCCTGGATGCTCTCAATTGGCATCGGAGTCGTCGGAACGCTGCTGCTGCGCCGGTTGTTCGTGCGCACCAGGCTTGAACCTCATCTTGGCCTTGTTCCACTGGTGTACTTCTGCCTGTGGGTTCTGCTGACACTCGCGTGCTGGCTGGTCTTCTTCAGGGTCTAATCTATGAAAAGCCTATTAGTAAGCAAACTCGACCAGAACCTGAAGGCCCTTGATGCTAAGCGGATCGGCAAGGTCCTGGGGGTGAGCATCATCGTTGGCGCAGGGATCATGTGTCTGCTGGCGCTCCGGGTGTACGTGCACGAACCGGAAACCGACGATGCGACGGTGCGCGCCAACTTTGTTGGGATTGCACCGCATGCCAGCGGCCACATCGTTGAACTCCGAGTCCGGGACAACCAGTCGGTTCGCGAAGGCGACTTGCTGTTCGTAGTGGATCCGCGTCCGTACGAAGATGCGGTGGCGCTCGCCAAGGCTCGGCTGGCGCTCACACGGAAGGAAGTGGCGGCGTTGCAGAAGGCGGTCCAGGTGGCCGAGGCCGCGATTGGCCGGGCTGAAGCCCAGGTAAACGCCAGCGCGGCCGACATTACCCGTGCCGAGGCGCAGACTGTAGCCGCCGAAGCTTCCGTGGAGAGGGCGCAGGGCCAATTCAAAGAAGCGGATAATCATTATCACCGCATCCAGCCGCTGCTGTCCAAGCAGTTGACCACCCCCGATGTGGTTGAGGCGGCTGAGACGCGCCGGCTGGTAGCTGAGACCGGCGTGCGCGAGGCGCAGAAAGCCCTAACTGCCGCCCGCTCGGTCGTCGAGGCTGCCCGGGCACAGAAAATCGCCGCCGAAGCTGCGCTGGCACAGGCCAAGGCCGAACGCCTCCGGGCGGAAGATGCCGTCGGCCAGGAAGGAAACCTCAACGCCCGCATTAGCCAGGCCGAGGCGCAACTGGCTGAAGCCGAGCTCGACCTCAGTTACTGCTACGTCCACGCGCCATTCACCGGGAAGGTCGTAAATCTCAATATCTCGGTCGGGGAATTCGCCCATGCGGGGGTGCAAGTCTTCACGCTGGTGGATACGGGCACCTGGTATGTCGTGGCCAACTTCCGGGAGACCCAGCTTCAGCATATCCGAGAAGGCAGCCCGGCAGAAGTGTTCCTGCAATTCACCGGCGGCAAGCGGTTTCATGGCCGAGTCGTGGGTCCCGGCTGGGCGGTCATTCCGGAATACGGGACCAGCACGCTGGGCCTGCCGAACGTGCCGCGCAATCTGGACTGGGTGCGGCTGGCGCAACGATTTCCGGTGCGAGTGCGGATTGATAATCCCGACGATAGCTTTCGGATGGGCGCCTCAGCGGTGGTAAGGATTTACGAGTGACGAACGACCCATGACCAATGGCGAAAGAATGACGAGGCTCGAATGCGAAAGGGCACGGGGAAGCCGAAGTTCGGCAGACTGCGTTCCACTTCTGAAGCGGCCCGCCAGGCGGCTCAACCGCGTCCTGCGAAGTTGCTTATTAGAGCTTGGTCATTCCTGCGTCATTCGTCATTGGTCATTCGTCATTGAACCGTTATGACCGCCTCCGCTCTTTCCGCCGTTTCCGTGCGGACCGATCGGTTGCTGGAGTTCCTGCGCGAGGAGTTGGCGCCCACGCCTGAGCGCTGGCAGCAGACGCTGCGGATCACCCTGGCTTGCGTTATCGCCAGTTGGGCCGTCATGGCTTTCCACCTCAAGTTTTCGCTGATCGTCATGATCCTGATGTTCTTCGTGACGCAGCGGGATGCGACCACGGCGACGATCATAACGGTCGTGGGTCTGATCGGCGCGGGCATCGGTTGCCTGGGGTTGGAATTAACCTACATGTCGGTGATGGACATAGCCTGGCTTCGAGTCCTGCTCTTGCCTGCGTTTATCGCTTTGGGATTGTTCATCAACCGCATTTTCACGCTCGGACCGATTGGCTCGGCCATCGGCATTCCGCTGGCGTTGGGCATGCTCATGCCCGACATCGTCCCTTTTATGGACGGCCCCCCGCGTCCTTATGAGGGAGGCCCGCCGCGGGTCCCGTTCTTCTTCTCCACGGAAAACCTGAGCCGGTTTCCATCCGCCGTCTGGTGGGCTGCGGCTTTAGGGCTGCTGGTCAGTCTCGGCGTGCAGTACCTGCTCAACCCGACCCGGGCCGGCTCGGTGATCTTGCGGGGACTGCTCTCCCGGCTGCAGGGCGTTGAAACTGCACTCTTGCGGCTCGCCGGTGAAGAAACGAAGCCGTCCCAGTCGCCCTCGCTCAGCTCGCTGGCGCTTGAGGGGCCGGCTGGACAACTCAGCCTGCTGAAATTGGCTAGTATCATAAACCCTTGGCTTAAAGAAAACAAGGCTCAGCTCAGCATGCAGATTCTCCTTGCGGATCAATGGGTGACCGCCGCCGCCACGTTGGAGCAGCAAGCCAGCGTCAATGTAACTGAGCCAACGCGAATCCGGCTGCGCCGCTTGGCTCGGCTGGCTGCCAACTGGCGCGCGGCCCTGCCGGAACTGGGTTGGCCGGAGCTGCCGGCTGAGGAGTGTCCGGTGACGGGTGACGAACGGCATCCGCCATCCGACACTCGGTGCTTGCCCGCCCTGGAACAAATGGAGCGGGTGGCCGAATTGGTGCTGGCGGCAAAGAACGGGCAGCCTCTGCCCGAAGAGGTGACCGCCATTCCGGAAGCACTCAAAGGCGGCCTCATTGCCAGCGACGCCTTTCAGAACCCCGACTACCTGCATTCCTCAATTAAAGGGGCACTCGCGGGGTTCATTTGTTATCTCATCTTCACGCTGACGAACTACCAGGAGATCTTCACCTCCGTTATCACCTGCATCGTTTGCTCCCTCTCGACCGTCGGGGCCAGCTTTCAGAAAGGCACGCTGCGTTTTTGCGGATCGGCTATCGGCGCCCTTCTGGGGCTGATCACCCTGATGTATATCTATCCTCACGTGGATTCGATTGTGGGCTTCTGGGTCCCGTTCGCGGCCGTAACCGCGCTGGCAGCCTATGTCACCGTGGGAAGTCCGGCTATTTCCTACGGGGGCTACCAGATCGGGCTGATGTTCTACAAGTGCACCCTGCAGACCTACGGGTCCTACACCGAACTGAGAGTGGTGCGCGACCGCTTGATCGGAATCGTGCTGGGTCTCATTGTCTTTGAATTCATCAACACGCGCTTGTGGCCCGTGAAAGCGACCGACACGATCCGTGTGAAGCTGGCCTCGGCTTTGCGTGCCCTGGCAGAAATGGCATGCCTGCCCAGCCAGGCCGGCCCGGTGAATTCGCTGCTGCGGAGGGCCTACCAACTGCGGGTAAGAGCCAACCAGGACTTTGCCGTTGTGCACCAGTTGTCGGTGAGCGCCAGATTTGAACCGGGCGAAGCAGCTCGCCGCGAACTGGAACAGCTCGGCGCCAAGGCGGAGAAACTACTCCTGCTCATGCTGGCCATCGCACAGCACAGAGCCGATCTCCCCCATGACCAACTCCCAGAGCCGCTGCGCCAGGCAAAACTCCGCCTGGGTGACGCGCTGGCGAATTTCCTTCGGAGCCTGGAAGCACAGGTTGCCGGGCGCCGGGCGGAGGCTCTGCCGGACATTCTGACCCCGTTGCACGAACTCGAACAGACGGTGGCAAGGCACCGCGGTTCCGTCAATGAGGCCAAAGCCGCCTCGCATATCCAGGCCCGGCTGGAACTTACCCGCCAGGTGGTGCTGGTAGCCTCACAAATGGGGCGGCAGCACCTCCAACCTGCGTAATTGAAGGGAATTATGAGCACTACAACTGTCAGCTCCGCCAGCACGGATAAGACATCCGGGACGGGAACTCGGATCCAAAGCGTGTCGGTGCCGGTGCGGCTCGCGGATGGCACCAAGGTAATCCTCCGGCCGATTGCGCGCAGCGACAGTGAGAATATCAGGACGGGCTTACTTTCGATGTCGCCTGAATCCCGTTATCACAGGTTCTTTACCTGCGCACCCGGGCTCTCAAAAGCCCAGTTGCGCTATCTCACCGAAGTGGACCAGGTCAATCACGTCGCTTGGGTGGCGATTGCCGCCGAGCCGACGGCCGCTGCGGGCCTTGGGGTAGCCCGATTTGTCCGAATGCCAGACCAGCCCGCAATCGCCGAGTTCTCTTTTGCCGTCATTGATGCCATGCAACGCAAAGGGCTGGGACGGCTCTTTCTGGCGCTGCTCCACATCCTGGCGGCGGAGAGAGGAGTGGGCATTCTGCGGGGGACCTGCTTGCCGGAAAATGACGCCGTCGTGAGCTGGCTCTGTGGCCTCGGAGCTGAATACAGAGGCTACGCTGAGGGAACGATTGATCTGGATTTGCACGTTGGGAGAAGCCCGGAGCGTTCCGCTCCATCTGGCAGCTCGGCCGAGCGGTTCGCGCGCGCCTTGGACCATTTAGGCCGGGCGCTTGCGGGCGCACGAGAGTGTTGCGCTCACCCGGAGCGCCGTTGCCCTACGCCAGCAAACAAAAATCACCGGAGGGCTAGACGATGGGACTCCGATCCAAAGTTGCCGATCTAGTTCGGCTGCACGAAATCATCAAAGCGTTCAGTATCGCCGGCTTCGGCGATCTCTTCAAACGCATGGGTCTTGAGGCCGCGGCTGAGCGCGCGGGCAAGATTCTATGGTGGAAGTATGCAGAAGACGTCGCCCACCTTGACCGTCCGCAGCGTTTGCGCCGGGTCTTTGAGGTCCTCGGGCCGACCTTTGTGAAGCTCGGCCAAATTCTTGCCACCCGCCCGGACTTGTTCGGACCGGAGTGGATCAGTGAATTCGAAAAGCTCCAATCGCAGGCACCCCATTTGGATTTCAAAGAGCTTCGTCCTCAGATCGAAGAAGACTTGGGAGCCCCCCTTGAAGAAATCTTCGAAGAGCTCGATACCAAACCACTGGCTGCCGCTTCGTTGGCCCAGGTTCACCGGGCGACCTTGAAAGACGGGACCAAAGTGATACTCAAGATTCAACGCCCGGGCATCCGGAAGAGCATTGAATCCGATATGCACTTGTTAACCTACTTGGCGTCGTTAGCTGAAAAGAAAATCCCGGAGTTGGCCACCTATCATCCTCAAAAGGTCATCCAGCAATTTGTGAAGTCTTTACAGAATGAACTCAACTTCGTGACGGAAGGGAAAAATGCCGAACAAGTGGCGGCAAAGTTCGAAGATAATGATCGCATCGTGATTCCCAAAGTTTATTGGGAATGGACAAAAGAACGCCTCATGGTCCAGGAATTTGTGGACGGGATCCCCGGGGTGAATGTTCAAGCTATTGATGAAGCAGGCATGGACCGCAAACGCCTTGCCCAAATCGGGGGCAATGCTGTGCTTAAGATGATTATGGTGGATGGGGTGTTCCATGCGGATCCGCACCCCGGGAATTTCTTTATTTTGCCCGGAGAACGCATCGCCTTCATCGACTTTGGCATGGTTGGACGCGTATCGGAGGTCAGGCGGCAACAGATTATGAAACTGCTGCAGTCCTTGATGGAAAACGATGCCGAGGGCCTCTGCACGGTCCTCTTACAATGGTCCGACAGGGCAGGAGAAGACCCGGGCGAACTGTTGGAAGCCGTTGACGAATTTCTGAGCAAGTATTCCGGGAGATCCAAGCAACGCATGGACCTGTCCGCCATGGTCGGGGACTTGTTAAGCTTGGTCCGAAACAACCACCTGTCTATGCCCCCGGATCAGGCCATGCTGCTCAAAGTGTTTGTGTCCTTGGAGGGGGCATTTAAGAAACTGGACCCGGCATTTGACATGATGGTTGCTATAGAACCCACCCTTCGGGAGGCAGTCAGTAATCAGTTCTCTCCGCAAGCCTTAGGGAAAAGTGGGCTTAAAGTTCTCGCCCAATACTTGGAGTTATTCGCTGACCTGCCCAAAGAGATACGCCGCGGAATGCAAGCGGTTAAAACCGGCAACCTGAGAGTTCGAATTGATCTCAATCAGCTTGAAAGTCTTCAAAAGCACCTGACTCGAGCCTCCAACCGGCTAGCGGTGTCGGCGATCACCTCAGCGTTAATCGTTGGGACTTCCATTATCATCGCTTACGGAAAAGGGCCGCTCCTTGGAGGGGTTGATCTATACAAGGGCTTTGGCATCGGAGCCATCATAGGAGGTGCCTTGGTTCTCTTTTCCATCTGGCGTGACAAACCATAGCCACTCGCCAAACCGTCCGACTCAGCCGTTGTTCACCTGTCGGTTTCACTCCCAGGGCCTCGTTTCCCAAGCGAACGGTTGTTTTCGAACGTTCGAAATTTCGGCTCTTGGCGCGCAAGCGGTAGTAATTCTCAATTGATTCTATACCAATGAGTTACACATCAATTGTGGGGTTGGCAAAGCAGATGCATAAGGACCCTGCGTGTGTGAATCAAGTTCAAAAACAGAGTGCGTGGTGAATACGGCCTGCATGGGAGCACGGGTGGCCCTGGCGAGCTGGCGAATTGTGTGTCTGGCTATAGTTTGCCTGCTCTGCGGTTGCATTTCGCGGCCTCACCTAAACGTGCGGAGCTTCGCGTTTACTGATCCGCCGGCTCCCAAGCGGGACCCAGGTTTCCAAACCCACCGAGTGGTCGCTATTCGATCGTTGCGGGTCGCGGCACCGTTTGACCGCCGTAGCCTCGTTTACCGCATGGACGAGTATGCCTTCGAGTCCGATCCCTACGCTGAGTTCTTCGTGCCCGCTTCTGAGGGACTGCTCACGCCGATCCGAAGCTATCTGCGCCAAGCTGGCGCTTTTGAGGCCGTCGTCGAGCCGGGCAGCGCCCTCAAACCCAACACCTTGGCGGAGTTCAGCGTGCTTGATCTCTACGGAGACTTCCGGAAGCCAGAGCAAGGGGCAGCGATTCTGAGGCTCCGGGCTCTTTTGTTTGATTCCCCAAACGGTATTCCAGGAAAGCTAGTCCTGGAGCGAGAATACTCGCGCTGCATCCCTTTGAAGGCACGAACCCCTGACGCCCTTATGGCAGGCTGGAATGAAGCCCTGGCCCAAATCCTCGCCCAATTCGTCTCGGACGCTGGAGGGCTCGAACCGGCTCCCGTTCAATGAAAGCCAGCCCTACACCGGATGCACGCTCCAAGGGCCGGCATGCGCCACTAAAGCCCTCTCACCCTGCTTGTGACTGAGAGCCCTACAACCGCAGTTCAGACCGAGGTTCAAGCGCAGGAGGGCGGCCGAGTGACGGTGGTGCTGCGCGGGGCGCTGGACGTTCAGACCATGGGCGGATTGTGGCGGGAGCTTGAGGCGCGGCTTAGACCCCTGAAGGCGGCTGCGCTCGAGGTGGACGCCACGGGCCTTCGCCTTTGCGGCGGCGGGGGACTGGCCTTGCTGCGTTTCTTGAAAACCGGTGGCTTCACCCCCATGGCGAAGGTCACCATGCGCGGCCTGGGTGAAGATTTGGACCAACTCCTGTGGTTGTTCGCTGACGAGGACTCGGAGGCGGCTTTAACGGAGCGGCGGCGGACGCCGTCCTTGCCCGAGGAGGTCGGAACCTCCGTGCGCGCTTCCGTGCGGGACTTGCGCGAGCAAATTGCCTTTCTAGGTAAGATGGCCGCCGAGTTAGCGGGCGCGATGGTTCATCCGGAACGTTTCCGCTGGCGCGAAGTGAAGCGCTTATGCATCACTGCGGGGGCCAACGCGCTGCCGATTGTGTCGTTGCTCAGCTTGCTGGTGGGCCTCATGATCGGTTTTGAGAGTGCTGCCCCGCTGGCGCAATTCGGCGCGCAGATTTTCATCGCGAACATGGTCGGCTTCGGCGCGGTGCGGGAATTGGGGCCGATGATGACGGCGATCATGCTGGCGGGCCGGTCGGGGGCGGCGTTCGCGGCGGAGATCGGCACGATGAAGGTGAACGAGGAGCTGGCGGCGCTCACGACCATGGGCCTGGACCCCATTCGGTTTCTGGCGCTGCAGCGCGTAACCGCTGGGATGATCCTCACGCCGCTGTTGACCGTCTATACGATGTTGGCCGGGATGCTGGGCGGCACTCTCGTTATGCTGGGGCTGGGGTTCTCGATCTCCGAGATTTATAACCAAATGACCGCCTCGGTCCATTTGCACGACATCCGGTTCGGGTTGAGCAAGAGCATCGTATTCGGCGCTATTTTCTCAGGCGTCGGCTGCTTGCGCGGCTTCCAGACCGGGCAGGGGCCGATCGCGGTGGGAGTTTCGGCGACGCGCGCGGTAGTAAGTAGCATTCTCCTGATCATCCTGGCCGACACGGTGTTCGCCGCGGTGGGCTTTCTTGTGAGCTAAGATGAACGGCGAGGGCGACATTGTCATTGCAGTCCGGCATCTCGCCGCCGGCTACGGCGACCGTCAGATCCTGCGCGACATTAGCTTCGAGGTGCGCCGGGGCGAAGTCTTCGTGATTATCGGCGGGTCCGGCAGCGGCAAGAGCACGCTCCTCAAGCACATCATCGGTCTCTTTCCCCCGCGACAAGGCGAGGTGTGGATCGAAGGCGAGAACCTCCTGTCCGCCCAGGGGGAGGCCCGCACCCGGCTGCTTCGCCGATTCGGAGTGGTGTATCAAAGCGGCGCGCTTTTCGGCTCGATGACTGTCGCCGAGAATGTGCGGTTGCCGCTCGACGAGTTCACCGATCTTCCCGAGGTGGTCAAAGAGCACGTCGTGTCGGCCAAGCTGAAGGTGGTGGGCCTGACCGGCGCAGCCCATCTGATGCCCGCCGAGTTGAGCGGCGGCATGCAGAAGCGGGTGGCCATCGCCCGGGCCATGGCGCTCGATCCCCACATCCTCTTTCTCGATGAACCCTCGGCGGGACTGGACCCAATCACCGCCGCGGGACTGGATGCGCTGATTAGCCAATTGTCTCGCTACTTCGGGATCACTTTCGTCATCGTGACGCACGATCTGGGGAGCATTAACGCCATTGCCGATCGTGTGATCATGCTCGACGCGCAGAGCGGGACGATCCTCGCCGAGGGCCGTCCCGCCGAGCTGCGAGAGCATTCCGTCAATCCCTCGGTGCAGAGGTTTTTCAACCGCCAGGCAATTCCTGGCCAAACCATGAGCGAAGTTAAATTCTATGGAAGCAAGGACCAATGATTTCAAGCTGGGCGTGTTTGCCCTGGTTAGCCTGGGCCTGCTGGGTGCCGGGCTGTTCGCCTTCGGGGCAGTGAGTTATTTCCAAAAGACAGACGTGCTGGAAACCTATTTGAGCGGGAACGCCGAAGGCCTTTCTGTTGGGGCGCCAGTCACTTTACGCGGCGTGAAGATCGGCAAGGTTACGCGGATGGATTTCAGTTGGAACGTGTATGATGAAACGGGGCCGCAATACGTGATCGCTGAGTTCCAGGTGCGCAACAACATATCGCCGGGCGCCTCCAAGAACGCCCTGGCCGAACGCGTCCCGGCTCAGGTCGCCAGGGGGCTGCGGGCAAGAATAAAACCGCAAGGCTTCACGGGCACCAGCCTGCTTTCCCTGGAATATTTGGATGCCGCGGAATACCCCCCTCCGCCGTTTCCCTGGAAGCCGCGCCACCTGTGCATTCCCTCGGCTCCCAGCCAGTTCGGCGAGATCCTGGACTCCGCCCAGAAGACCTTGCATAACATTGGAGAGCTCGACCTCAAGGCTCTCAACGGGTCGTTGCAACGCGACCTCGCTGCGGCAGAGAAGGTGATTGACCACCTCGATTGCGTGCTTGGCAGCGCCGAGGTGCTTATAGCACATGTTGACCAGGTGAATTTCCACGGCATCGCCACCAATGCCGACGGGCTGATCACCGAGTTGCGCAGCGATGTGAAGGAGATGCACCTGGCCAAGCTGTCAAATGACGCCGATGAAGCGGTCAGGGGCGTCACAGCAACCTTAGGCCGCGTGGACCAGGTCGTGGGGAATCTGGACACGGGTTCGCTGAACGAAGCCCTCGCCAACCTACGGGTTGCCTCCCGGGACCTGGATGATAGCTTGGTCAAGCTCCAGAAATACCCCTCGGGCTTCCTGCTGGGAAGGCCGCCGCCGCCCGCCAGGAGTGTGGAAAAGGCCAGGGAGTGATTCCCGGGCTAGGCCGCACATGAAAGGAAAGACTATGCCAGACAACAATAGATCGCCGAGTCAATATTGGCCGGAACGCACCGGTACCTCGACCGCAAATCCCAATATTCCCCGATCAGCCGCGCCGCCCATCCCTCTAGGTGTATTGATCCTACTCCTGGCGTTAAGTGGCTGTGCCTCCCCTAGCCCTAGCGTGCAGCAATACGATCCGTGGAAAGGCCATCCAGGCAGTCTGCCCAGTTTCGACTGATTGCTAAATAGATGGGGCCCTGCTCAGAAGAAATAGGTTAGTCCCAGCAATCCTTCGATGCCGTTCATGCCCAGGTTCGGGGTATGAATGCCAGCACACGACCAATGGACATAACGTGCTTCTGCGCTGATAGCTAGGTTGTCCTTTATGAACCACTGGATGCCGGGTCCCCCCTGTAGGTTGAACTCGAATGTCCCGCTCAGATCGGGCGGCCCAATCCCGGTTGCCGTAACGCCGGCGCCAATATCGAAAAACGGCATCCACCGGGTTCCCGTCGCAAAGTCGTAGCGCAAGTGTGGAGTAAGCCCCACAAACCACTGAGTGTCGGGATAGAATTGCCCCCCGGAGAACAACTCCAACCGGAGTTCCAGGTTGCCCCGATACCAATGTCCCTGGCCCCACGTATGGCTAAGCATATGGCCATAGTTAAGGCTAACCACGGCCAGATCATGAGACTGACGACCGCCAAACATGGCCATGCCACCAAGGACGCCGGCACTCATACCGATGGACTCCGTAGTGGAGCGAAACCCTTCGCCCACGCCGTGCTCCCAAATGCTTTGCGGATCAGCGTCCAATTTGACGTCGGGACGCGACGTGGCGTCTGTGGCCGGTGAGCTGGACGGAGGCTGGGCCTGGGGCGAGGCCATCGCCAGGAGACTCACACCTAAGCCAGCGCCCTGGTTTGAAACGAGGTTCGAGTTGGTGGACAGCCCCGGCATCGGCTCCAGAACGGGAGCCAACCCGGACTCGGGCTCCAAGCCTATCTTGGGAGAGAGCCAACAAACGTTCTGGGCCGGGGCGGAGCCAATCCAGGGCAAGATCAACAGACATGTCAGGAGGCCCGTATGGCTACGAGCGCCTGGTCGGCCACCGGGCCCGAGCGCGTGCAAGTGCAAGTGCAGTTTCGATTTCATAAACACAATTCCTTTGCCATTCACAGTGAGCTTTCAGTATTCAGAGAAGTCGCCTTCCCGGCGATAGGCCGCCCGACGTTGCGAGAGGTTCAGCACCCAGGAAGCGATGGCCGAGGAGGTGAGGGGCAAGGGCAGGCGCCGGGTGACCGAAGAGAAACGGTAGAACTGGCGCTGCAGGCGTTGCACGCCAGATTCCAACTCCCACGGGGTGTAGTTGCGTGGAATGATGTGGCAGGGTTGTCCAGGCCATCGCCCGATCTCATTCCTATTGAAAATGCGACCCTCCTCGCGCATCCGGTCGTAGTATTCAGTGCCCTTATCCGGTGTTAGCAGGTTGAAGTAGGCCACCGGCACCTTTTGTTCCTCCAGAAAGCGCAGCGTGGCGGGGAACACCGCGGTGGTCTCCGTGTCCCAGCCGAACATGAAGTTCAAGGAAAAGCTGATGCCCCGTCGGCGCAGGTCGGTTATGAACTCCTTATACTTTTGGGGCTGGTTCTGGCCTTTGCGCATGGCCGCGATCGTTTCGCCCTCCAGGCTTTCCATGCCGATGTTGACATGCAACAGACCGCTGCGTTGAGCCAAATCCAAAAACTCCTTGTCGGCACAAAGATTCAACGACCACAGCGTGGACCACCTCAGGCGCAACGGAATCAGGGCCTCCATCAATTCCATCGCGTGACGGCGGCTCCCCCCGAAGTTGCTCTCCGCGAAGAATACATTGCGCGAGGGCAGGTGTTTAATCTCCTCGACCACGTCCGCGACCGGGCGGAATCGGAAGCCGCCGCCCAAGTATAATCGTTCGGAGCAGAAATTGCACTTCATCGGACAACCGCGGGTGGCTTGAACGGCGAAGGTCTTGACCAGCCCATACGGCCGAAGGTCGAGCAGGTCGTAGCGTGGCTGCGGCAGGTGGCTCAGGTCTGGGAGTGGCTTGGCCCGGTACATCGCCTGGAGGCGCCCGGCGGCCGCATCTTCGAGGATCGTCCGCCAGATGACCTCACCTTCCCCCACGGCCACCGCATCGCAGTGCGCGCACGCTTCCTCCGGATAGAAGTACGCGTGTGGCCCGCCCAGGATGACCTTCCGGCCCCGTTTCCGAAACTCCGCGGCCAGGTCATAGGCCCGGTACGAACTCAGAGTCCAGGTCGTGATTGCCACTACGTCCGCCGGCCACTCCAAGTCAACGGGCCGTACCGCTTCATCTAGGAGGGCGATTTCCCACCCTTCAGGCGTCAAAGCCGCCAAATACGGCAGAACGAGTGGCACCAGTTGCCGGTGACGGAGCTTAACGACCGAGCGGCGGAGCGGGGAGTCGTAGTGCGAGGGTTGGATGATAAGCAGCTTGGAGGTCATGCCTTGTCACTCATTGAGTCCCCAATCACGGTAAGATTCAGAACGCGAACGATCGGGAGTCTCCCACAATATCGGCCCAGGGGTCTGTTCCCGCTCTTGCAGGCTCTGAATGTAGTTCTGCCACTCCAAACCCAGTTGGCTGGTTTGCTGAGAAAAGAGCCTGATCCCATGCTGCTCGGCGACTCGCCGTAGCTCTTCGACGGCAGTAGCATCGGCGTTTCCCAGGATCACCAGCGCCGAGTCACCACCGATCCGGCGGTGAACCCAGCATTCTACCCAATCGAATACCGACTTCGGCGGCTCGCCCCCGGCACGCAATGCCAATACCATCACACTCGAACGCTCCAGGTCTCGAAAGACTTCATTGGCTGCGAAGGGATACGCCAACCAATCCATCTGCCAAAGAGTCAGGCTGAATTGGATGGCACCCCCAGCGTTTGCGGCTACCTGATCCAGAAAGGCCTTGGCCCTGGAGCCTGACTCATATTCGTCGTAAATGACGACCGTGGCCACGGGCCACATTTCCTTCGCCGCTTGCTCGCCAACCTTTGTCGGATTCATCACAAACTCCTCATCTTCGTCGGGACCACCGATCAGCGTTCATAGAAATATCAGCTTTTGCTGACTCATCGCGTAATCTTGATGGAACCGCCCTTTGCCGAGTATTCGATTGTTCCACCTGGAAGGGCGCAGTACTATGACGGGAAAATAGCAGTGCAGGCGGGATGGGTTGAATAATCACTTGGTATGTATGGGGAAACCCATACCAAAGTATGATAGAGGCTATCTGCAGAAAGGCTCGTCCTGTGGTTTCTTTATCCCCCACTTGTTCATTCGTGAAATCAGAGTGGTGGGTTTCACGCCCAAAAGCTCCGCCGCGCCGTCGGCTCCTTTGATTCTCCAATTGGCCGCTTCCAATGCCAGCAGGAGGTTATCACGTTCGAAGCGTTGAACCTCGACTTCTGTGAGGATCTCGGGCTGCGCCGGGTTGGTTGCCCACGAATCGGTCCGAGGACTCGGCCGAACTCCAGGTGCCACTTGGCCGCTGACAACTAGGTCGAACTCCAAAACCCCGCCGCGGGCCAGAATGACGGCGCGCTCAATCTCATTGCGCAATTCCCGCACGTTGCCAGGCCAGGCGTAGTTCTGGAGCTTCACGACCCCTGCCTTGGTCAACCGAGGTTTGGCGCACTTCAACTCCCGGCTCGAGAGCTTGACAAAGTGTTTCGCTAACAAGGGAATGTCATCCAGTCGCTCCCTGAGTGGCGGAACCCGGATGGGAAAAACGTTCAACCGGTAATAGAGATCCTCGCGGAACCGACCCGTGGCCACGGCCTTGTTGAGATCCCGATTCGTGGCGGCGATAATCCGCACATCGGCGCGCCGCGTCCGGTCGTCACCTACCCGTTCGTACCGCTTGTCCTGAAGCACGCGCAGAAGCTTGTTTTGTATCTCCAACGGAATCTCTCCGACTTCGTCCAGGAGAATCGTTCCGCCCTCCGCCATTTCAAAGCGCCCGGCCCGATCCTTCACCGCTCCCGTGAAAGCGCCTCGAACGTGGCCAAAAAACTCGCTCTCGAACAACTCCCGTGGAATGGAGGCGCAAGCCACTCGTACCAGGGACTGATCTTTGCGCCGGCTGCGGCGGTGGATCTCGTGGGCGACCAACTCTTTGCCCGTGCCGGTCTCGCCCAGAATGAGCACCGAGGCTTCCGTGGGGGCCACCAAATCAATTTGCCGGGCCGTGTGGTGCAAAGCAGAACTTTGACCGACCAACTCGCCGAACGCATCGGCTTCGACCATTTCTTCCTGCAAAACAGTGTTCTGCAGTTCCAAGGGTGATTCGTCCAGTTGGAGACCGCGCAGGGCCACTGCGAACGCATCCTCCCGCTCCGTCTGTGCCAGGTCCACGGCCGGAAGCCAGCCGTCTCGCTTTTGGCACGAGGGCAGCGCCATAAAGGGGGCCACGTCGGGCGCTTGGCTCACAAGGTTCATAGGTTTATCCGTTTCTCTTTACATGGCACGCGTTTACCTTCACGGGAAAAATAGCAGAGCAAGATGGATGCATTAAATAATCACTTGGTATGTATGGGGGAACGCATACCGAAGTATGATAGAGCCCATCCCTCCAAAAGGCCTGGCGTTGCCGAGGCGGGATTGAAATAGGACAGCCCTGCTGGAGCAGACTTGAGCACATCTGATGTTCCGGTAATTGGCATTGATGACGATGCGCCACCCAGGAGCAGGCAAGTTTCGGGGCTCATGCGTCCACCCCAACCCCTCCGGCTGCTCTCGGGCACCTCACCGTACCCTCACCATAGTCTCTATATCGTCCCTCCGTTATCCCTCCGAACTCCCTCCGTTGTCCCTCCGTTGTCCCTCCGTCCCAAGACGGAGGGAGAACGGAGGTGGAACGGAGGGACAACGGAGGGACGACGGAGGGACTATAGTCCGGTGAAGGTGTACATGCACCGGGTAAGTGCTGTGGCGAGCCGGAATTGCGAATTTGAGGCGCGTTGTGGAAAGGACGGCTTCGCAGCGGGGCAACAAGGCTGCTCGGCCCGGGAAGGCCGTCCAAGGAATGGAACCCTTGCCATTTCTGCAAGCACCTATCCTTGAGAGATTTACGCCTTGTTTAAGGGCCATTCGATCCTCGATCAGAGGTGCTACGGCGAGACTACGGAGGGCTGCCGGTGCGGATGCGGGGCACAAGTGGCGTGGGCATCGGGAGTTGCGAATCTGAGATGAATCATGGGAGGAGCGGCGTGGTTGCTCTTGCGTCGGCCTTGATACTCAGGGATGATTTGAACCGCCATTCATGGGACCCGTCAGAAGAGTCGTGCCCCGAATCCTGGCCTGCTTGGCGGTAGTGGCCAGAATCGCAGGAGTGTATGGTTACGCCGCACACGCGCCGCTGGTGCTCGTGGCGCTTATCCCAGAAGGTACCCATGTTGAGAGCAAGCCACTCGGTCTGAGATTCGCCGACTCGGAGCTTGGAAACCAGCGGCGGTGCAAATGAAGCCTTCAGATATTGACGCGAATGAGTCCGTAGGCCATGGATCATCGGGGCCAATGCCCCTGAAGTACCTTCAACGCTACGGGCTGGCGATTCTTTCGATCGGTGTTGCCCTGGGGGCATCGCTTTTGCTGGAGCATTTCCACTTCCGCGACGCTGGTTTTCCTTTGCTGCTCTTTGCGGTCGCAATCAGTTCCTGGTATGGAGGACCCGGACCGGCGGTGTTGGCGGTCGTCCTGTCCACCGTGGGCTTCTACTGGTTCTTCGTGGAGCCGGTCCGCACCATTCACATCTATTGGTCCGAGGTCCCGTATTTCATCATCTTTGCAGCGTTCGCTGTGCTCCTCTCCTGGTTCAGCAGGCTGCGGCGGCGCGTCGAGGAAGATTTGCGCGAGCGGGCAGCTCTGCTGGATCTCACGCACGACACCGTTTTTGTGATGGATATGGCGGGGGTGATCCAGTACTGGAATCGTGGCGCCGCGGAGCGGTACGGCTGGGCCGCAGAGCAAGCGGGGGGCAGGGTTGTTCACGATCTGCTGAAGACCGTCTTCCCGGCACCGCTGGAGCAAATCAAGGCGGAAGTGATGCGTACCGGCCGCTGGGAAGGCGAGCTTGTGCATACCGCAAAGGACGGAGGCCAGGTGGTGGTGGCAAGCCGTTGGTCTTTGCAGCGCGACCAGCAGGGCGCGCCGGCTGCAATCCTGGAGACCAATAATGACATCACCGAGCGCAAGCGGGCGCAGGAAGAGCTGCAGCGCAGTGAAGCTTACCTGGAGGAAGCGCAACGGCTGAGCCACACTGGTAGCTGGGCTTTCGATTTGGCCAGCGGCAAGTATGTTTACGTTTCGGAGGAATGCGCCCGCATTTTCGAATTAGATGCGCAACCGGACTTGCGCACCAGGGAAGCGGTCTCCCGATATATCCACCCGGAGGATTGGGACAGGGTGAATAGGGACTATGAGAAGGCGCTCCGGGAGAAAGTAGATACCTCGAGCGAGTTCAGGATCGTGCTGCCCAGCGGAACGGCCAAACACATTCGGGCGACCCGGCACCCTGTCCTGAATGAGGCGGGAGACGTCGTTAAAGTGGTAGGCACGGCGGTCGATATCACGGAACGCAAACGCGCCGAGGAAGCTTTGCGACTGTCCAACGCCTATAACCGCAGCCTCATCGAGGCCAGCCTGGATCCGCTGGTCACGATCGGGCCGGACGGGAAGATCACCGACGTCAATGGCGCGACAGAGGCCGCCACGGGTTGCTCACGCAAGGAACTCATCGGCACCGATTTCTGCGAATACTTCACCGAACCGGCACAAGCGCGTGCCGGCTACGAGCAGGTGTTCCGGGAAGGTACGGTGCGGGATTACCCCTTGGAGCTGCGGCACCGGAGCGGGCGCGTGATGTCGGTGTTGTACCATGCCTCGGTCTATCGGGACGAGTCGGGCCGGGCCATTGGCGTGTTCGCGGCCGCTCGCGACATTACCGAGCGCAAGGCAGCCGACGAAGCTCTGCGGTCCAGTGAAACGGAGCGTCGGCGCGCGGAGACCGCCTTGCAGGAGGCGCGGGCGGAGTTGGAGCGAATTTCCCGTGTGACCACCATGGGTGCGTTGACCGCCTCCATCGCCCATGAAGTCAACCAGCCCCTCGCCGGGGTTGTCACCAGTGCCAATGCGGGGCTGAACTGGCTGGCCGCCAACCCTCCCAATTTGTCCAAAACCCGGGAGGCGCTGGAGCGAGTTCGGCGGGACGGCACTCGCGCGGGCGAGGTGATAGCCCGCATCCGAGGTTTGCTGAAGCGAACTCCGTCCGCAAAGGCCCTGGTGAGTGTGAATCAGATCGTGAATGAGGTGCTGGCGCTGACCGCCGGGAAACTGCGCGGGGATCATATCGAGACGGCGCTTGCACTTGGCCCAAGCCTTCCCCCCGTCCTGGGAGACGCTGTTCAATTGCAGCAGGTGCTGCTGAACCTTATTACCAACGCCCTGGAGGCCATGGCAGAGGTCGCGAATAGACCACGAACTCTGCGGATCCAATCGAGCCGGGGAGAGTTGGAGGGAAAGCCGGCCGTGGTGGTGGCGGTGAGCGACACCGGTACGGGCTTCGGCAGCACGGACGTCGCACGGCTTTTTGAAGCCTTTCATACGACCAAACCGCAAGGGATGGGGATGGGCCTCTGGATCAGCCGTTCCATTATCGAAGAGTACGGCGGGCGGCTGACCGCCCAAGCCAACTCTGGACCCGGAGCCACCTTTGTGCTAACCATCCCGGCAGAACAGGAAGCCGCCGTATGAATGCAAATGATGCAACCGTGTTCGTGGTGGACGATGACCGGTCAGTACGCGAAGGTCTCGTGGACATGATCCAATCCCTCGGCATGCAGGCCAAGGCCTTCACCTCGGCACAACAATTCCTGCAACACAAGCGCCCGGATACACCGGCCTGTTTGGTGCTGGATGTGCGGCTGCCCGGCCTGAGCGGCCTCGATTTGCAGCGGCAACTGGCTCAGTCTGACCACCCGATTCCGATCATCTTCATCACCGGACACGGAGATATTCCCATGTCGGTGCGAGCGATGAAGGAAGGGGCGGTTGAGTTTTTGACCAAGCCATTTAGAGATCAGGATTTGCTGGATGCCATTCATCAGGCCCTCAAGACCGACCGGGCAGCGCGGGAGCAGCGGGCCAAAGCGGCCGAGGTGCGCCGTCGGTATGATTCGCTGACGCCGCGGGAGCGCGAAGTCATGCAGTTGGTGATCGCCGGCAGGTTGAACAAGCAAGTCGCCGGCGAGTTGGGCACCAGCGAAGTGACCGTCAAAATGCATCGCGGCCAGGTCATGCACAAGATGCGGGCTGAATCGGTCGTGGACTTGCTGCGGATGGCGGAAACGATGGCGATCATCGCCAGCGGGCAATCCCTGGCCGGGATTCCAAAGCAGTCACGCCCCGCACCGTAAACACGACGACAAGGGCGACTTCGGACGCGGGCAGGCAGGGCGTGCTGCACTGGCGTTTAGTCTGAGTGACATTCGGCACTTTGTCCCTCACTTTCTGGCGGTTTGATTCCCATCTTCTGCATGAGCGAGTGCAAGGTCGTGAGCTTAATTCGTCAGCGAATCGCTTCGCGATTCTGGCTGCATGTTGCATTAGTTCTCGGGTTTTCGCCTGACTGGCCTGGTTCTTGCGGTTCGATCTTCGTGTGTGCCCGGTGGGTATGCAGAACTGGCGATGCGGCTTCTGGGACCGCCCGACTCGGGCCTCGCAAGCTGCTGGTGCGCAGATACTAACACCTGCGAGGCCGGTTCGCCGCCAGGATAATTAAATGTCGAACGTGCGAAGAATCGGACTATGTATAACGGCCAATTGGAACTGAGTTTCGGGACCCGCCATGAAGGTCAACTACTCACCCGCCGTGAGCGGCGCATGAACCGAGCGCAATGGTGGTTCGAGCGCATGCGCCGAATCGTCGAGCACGCCGTCGAACGCGTCCCGGTGCCCCCGCCCGAGCAGACGTGGTTATCCAACGCCTGCCGCCAGCCCGCTGTGGCGCCCGACTCTCCGGCCTCGACCGCGCGCCGGCCTTCCGAGGAGCGCCAGGTCTGCGAATAGGGGCAATGGGAGCCGCAACGAGGAGAACAACCTCTGGCAGCGCTGAGTCGCCCGCTTCAGAACCTCCCTGGTCACGTGGCGCGAGCCGAGCGGCAGCCGGCGGCATTGCAAACGCGAACCCATACCAAAGTATAATAGAAGCAATCTTTGCAAGGATGATAGGGTTACGGAGGCAGGACTGAGATAGACCAGTCGTGCCAGAGCAAACTTGAGCACATCTGAAGTTCCGGTGATCTCCGTGGTTGATGACGATCCGTCTGTCGTCGAAGGCCTCGTTAGCCTCATGGAATCAGTGGGTTATAACGCAACGGGATTTACTGCCGCCGAGGAATTCTTGAACTCCGCCTGCTTGGGCCGGACGGCTTGTCTTATTCTAGATGTGCGGATGCCGGGCATGGACGGTCTGGAGTTGCAGCGGCGGCTGGCCGCCTGGGTGAACCACACGCCGATCATTTTCATGACGGCGCACGACGTTGCGGAGATCTCCGCGGAAGCCTTGCGTCGCGGGGCCGTGGCCTTCCTGCGCAAACCCTTCAGCCAGGAGTCCATACTCGAGGCCGTGCAGTCAGCTTTAGCGCGGCGAGCCGGACCATCCGTGCATGAGGGACAACCCTAGTCATCATCCCCTGCCGCCAGTTAGCGAGCCGGCTACAGAGGACGGCGCCGACCGGCCTGAAGCCAGGCGAACGGCTGCCCCACGCGATCCCCTCCAAAATGCGATTGCTGAGGCCGTGGACTGGCTGGCGCGGGAACAGCAGCCCGAAGGCTTTTGGGTCGGCATGCTCAAGTGCAACTGTTGCATGGAGGCAGAGTGGATACTGGCCATGCATTTCCTGGGCGCGACGGACGACCCCAAACTGCCCGGAGTGATTCGCGCGATCCTGCGGGAGCAACGGCCCGATGGCTCGTGGGAAGTCTATTACCAGGCGCCTATGGGGGACATCAACGCCACAGTGGAATGCTACGCCGCTTTGCGCTGTAGCGGCTTTGAGCCCGACGATGAGCCGCTCAGAAAGGCCCGCGACTGGATCCTCGCGCACGGCGGTCTTAAGAAGACCCGCAACTTCACCCGCATCTGGCTGGCCCTGGTTGGCGAATGGCCCTGGGCCTTCACCCCGGTGATCCCGCCGGAGATGATCGTCCTGCCGACCTGGATGCCGTTCAATATCTACTGGTTTGCCCAGTGGGCAAGGGGCAGCATTGTGCCGCTGGCCATTGTCTCGGCGCGCCGCCCGGTGCGCCCGCTCCCGCCCGAACGCCGCCTCGACGAACTCTTTCCCGATGGACGTGACCGCTTCGACTACTTCATTAGCAGAAACAAGGCCGGCTTCTGGCCCACGTTCTTCTGGATGAACGAGCGCATTCTGCACGCTTACGGTTCTCTGCCGTGGAAGCCGGGCCGCGAAGCCTGCATCAAACTCTGTTTGGAATGGATCATTCGCCACCAGGATTCTGATGGAGCCTGGGGCGGTATTCAGCCTCCCTGGATCTACAGCCTCATGGCTCTGCATACTGAGGGGTATCCGCTGGAGCACGCTGTCCTCCGCAACGGCCTCGATGCCTGGAACCACCACTGGTCCTACCAACGGGACGGTGCCATCTACCTGCAGGCCAGTGAATCGCCCGTGTGGGACACGCTCCACACCTTGCAAGGACTGCTGGATTGCGACGCCACTCCGGAGACCTTCCCGCAGATACTGCCGGCCCTGGAGTGGATTCTCGACAAACAAATCCGGGTCAAAGGGGACTGGGCGATGACGGTCAAGGGGGTGGAGTGTGGCGGCTGGGCCTTCGAGCGAGCCAATACACTCTATCCCGACGTGGATGACACCGCCGTGGCGATGATTGTCCTGGCAAAGATCCGTAAGGTCGTGCCCTCCGCGCTTCGCCAGCGCATTGAGGAGGCCCTCCGGCGCGCCGAGGTCTGGGTGCGGGCGATGCAATCGTCCAACGGCGGATGGGGCGCCTTCGACAAGGACAATAACCGGTGGATTATTACCCGCATTCCCTTCTGCGATTTCGGCGAGGTGCTGGACCCGCCGAGCGCGGACCTTACGGGCCACAAGCTCGAGGCGCTCGGCCTTCTAGGCTATGGCATGAGCGACCCAGCCGTGGCGAAGGCGGTGCGTTACCTCTTGAGGGAACAGGAGTCCGACGGCAGTTGGTTTGGGCGCTGGGGAGTCAATTACATCTACGGAACGGGCGTAGTCCTGCCAGGCTTGCGGGCCGTTGGGTTCGATATGAAGGACCCGAGAATACGCAAAGCCGCCGAGTGGCTGGCATCCAAGCAGAATGCCGATGGCGGGTGGGGCGAGTCCTGCGCTTCCTACATGGATGAGTCCTTCCGCGGCACCGGGCCCAATACCCCCTCCCAAACGGCCTGGGCGCTGATGGGACTCCTGGCCACCGGCAGTCACGATTACGACTCGGCGATTGTCCATGGCGTCGAATGGCTTTTGCGGCATCAGCATCACGGAACGTGGGACGAGCCTCACTACACCGGGTGTGGGTTCCCCGGCTACGGCATTGGCGAGCGGATAGACTTAAAGAAAGACACCGCCCGGCTGGCCCAGGGCCGTGAACTGGCCCGCGGCATAATGATCAATTACAATCTGTACCGGCACTACTTCCCGATGCAGGCCCTGGGACGTGCGGCCGTCCGGTTCGGCCACAGATTTTCCACTCCGCAAGAGGCTAGCTTGGTCCATCAACCCGGGACCAAGCCGCCCCACTGCACTCCAAGCTTCGTCCCTCTGCCGGGGAACAAGTCCAACAGCTAAGGAGGAATGGCCAACTGCCATGAACAATTCAATGCCTGGCGGCACCGGGAGCAAATGAGGACAAACCGCCGTTTCTGGCTGATCCTGCTTTTGTGGCTTGGTGCCAGCTTTTATGCCTTCTTCAGCTCAAGGCACGAATTGCTGATCGTACTCGGCGCCTATCTCGTCCTGCTGCTTATTCCGTTTGCCGTGGCGCGAATCCTGGACCACAAAAAGAAGTGATCTCGAATGCTCTTGGCCAATCTCCATGTGCAACTGCGCTGCCAGATGCGGATCGAACCGTTTATCGCTGGTCGGCTCCATAACTGTTCAATGACCTATCTTTGGGGCCGGAAGCGGCCCTTGCGGGATCAAGCCGTCGGCCTCCTGAAGCAAGAGGCGAGAAAAGACCCACCACGAACTCCAGTTCCATTTGTCGAAGTCAATGTTAAGACCTTTCTGGAGAAGGCTTCTTGCAGCGTCCAACTCAGAGCGTGCACTCGCATCGTCGCCGAGCTTGGAGAAGCACATGGATCGGAGGACCCGATCCGTGGCAGCGGGCATTGCCATATACGTGCAGGTAACCAGGCTGCGCTGGCAATCCTCCAGGGCTTTGGCGTAATCACCGCGCCTGTAGGCAAAGAGCCCGAGCAACGCTAAATGGGATGCGGCAGGTGTAGCTGTTCCCTCTTTAATTTGTCCGGCGCCGGCCACGGCGCGTTCCATGACTTGGGCATAGGGCTCCAACGTTGCGGCGGAGGCCTTATCAACAGGTCGGACAAGAGTCGCTTTCATGACCAATTCGGCGTCCCCCGCATCCGTTGTGCCTTTGAACCGGCTGCTGGCGGAGTTGCGAGCCCGAAGAAAGCCCGCCTCATCGCCCACTTTTAGCGCGGTTAGCGCCCGGAGGAAGTATTCGTAGGCACTACCGTCTTCGGGCATTTGAGAAAAGCAGTTGCGCGCCAAGTCCCATTCACCACGAATGGCGTGCCACTCGCCTAGCTCGCGCGAGAGAATCACGACGGTCTCCTGGGAAACATTACCAGACTTGGATGCTGCCTTCAGGGATTGGTCGCTCTGCGCTATCACCTCATCGCACTCGCGCCTCAGCAGGTCGGCCATCACCCAGTCGTACCAGGAACCTTGGAGATCTTGCGGCGTCCCGGGAAACATCGTGGCAGCAGCGCTGCCAATATTAAGTCCTGGCTGCGACCTGGCATGGATCAACTCGCAGGCTGCCGTCCAATCCAGCCTCGCCGACTGGAACTGCCCCAAGCGCCAGCCCGACATGGCCTTAATCAGAGACGTCGCCGCCGTCCTTGCCGTTTCATCCACGGCGTCATCCGGGATGATATAACCCCAAGACAAGGCTTGGGGGAAATGCCCCCGCCGATACTCCCATAAAGCCAGGACCTCCGACCATTCCGCCCACTGAGGCGGTTTTGGACGCACTTCCCCTGGGGTGGGAAACCTCTTTTCGACAGTTTCCGCCGCGGGAAGAAACAACCGCATCATGTTCGCATCGAGAGGCAGCAGCAGACCGGCCGTGAAGGTCCGATAGTCTGAGGCGACGTTAGCCGGGCTGAGCCCGGCCAGTTCGACCTGGCGGAGATGCTCGTAACCGCGCCGGTCTTCGGCTTGGAGCAAGGCCACCGCCAGTTTCAAACGATCCTCGGCAACCAGGTTCGCAGCATCGAGTTGGTTCACCTTCAGCACCGATGTAAACCGCGCGGCGGCTTCGGGCCATCGGCCATGGTCGGCGTGCCAGTCACCCAAGGCGCGCAACCCGGTGGAAGCCTCAATGGAAGGCATGTCCAGCGGAAGGCTCGCCGCGAGCTTGTCGGCCTCCTCAAAACGGCGTTGAGTTACCAGCAGCGCCAGGCGGGACACGTTTTCTCGCAATTCAGCCTCTTTCCTCAACCGCGTCTCCGAAGTGCGGGCCTCGCGCTCTTTAAGGAACATCGTGGTCGAGATGATGGTGCCCAGTAGCAGAGAAGCAACGGCCGCCGCTCCGAACAGGAACACCATTCGGTTTCTGCGCACGAGCTTTTGCAGGCGATACAACTGACTGGGTGGACGCGCTAGAACGGGCTCCTCTTGCAAGTAATGCTGGATGTCCATCGCCAACTCATTGGCTGTCGCATAACGGCGGGTGCGGTCCTTCTCCAGGCACTTGAGCACAATCCAATCCAAATCACCGCGGAGCTGAGACACCAGCCGGGGCGGTTCGACGTGGCGCCTGCTGGCAGTCTTGGTGAGTTCCTCATTATTCAGCGTCTGGAGCTTGGCCGAGGGACTCAGCGGGTCGCGCTCACGCACCGTGCGCCTCAGTTCCTCCACCCCCAGTTTCAACAAATCCGTGGTGTCAAACGGAGTCCGGCCCGTCAGCAGCTCATAGAGCAGCACGCCGAGGGCATAAATGTCGCTGCGGGTATCGAGGTTCAACCCGCTCAACTCCATTTGCTCCGGACTCATATAGGCAGGGGTACCCATCAATTGCGCATACGAAGTGAAGAGCGTCTTGTCCGTCAGGCGTTGCTCGGTCGCTTTCGCAATGCCGAAATCAATCACCTTGGGCACCGGCACCCCGTCATGCATGGTGACCATGATGTTGGAGGGCTTGAGGTCGCGATGGATAATCCCCTTTTGGTGGGCATGCTGGACCGCGTTGCAGACCTGGATGAACAACTGCAGCCGTTCCTGCATGCTGACGCGGTTCTGGTCACAGTACTCGGTGATCTTGACCCCATAGACCAGCTCCATCACAAAGTACGGCCGACCGGTTTCGGTCGCGCCAGCATCCAGCACCCGCGCAATATTGGGATGGTCCATTAGGGCCAGGGCCTGGCGCTCGGCCTCGAACCGGGCAATCACGCTCTTGGTATCCATCCCCAGCTTGATGATCTTCAGGGCCACCCGGCGGCGAATCGGCTGCTCTTGCTCCGCCATATAGACCACCCCGTAACCGCCTTCCCCGAGCTTCTGGAGTAACTTGTAGGGCCCGATGCGCTTGGTCTCGGGGAGTTCAGGCTCCAGCGCCGATTCGGCCGCCGAAAGGACCTGGGCAGCATCGGCGGGCGCCGGCTCCAGGGCCGGAGCACAGTCTTTGAAGAAATCGCCGGCGGTTTGCGACAGGGCCAACAGTTTCTCCACCTGTTCGCGCAATGCCTGGTCGTCGCCGCATGCGTGGTCGAGAAAACGACGGCGTTGCGCTGGGTCAGTGATTTCCAGCGCCTCAATAAACACTGCCTTTTCGCGCGGGACTCGAGTGCTCATTTATGTCGGCATGAACTTGCAATACCTCACTGCGTTGCGGCAGGCGCCCGCAGCTCGACCATCGCCGCGGCTTCACGTTCCAGCGTTCGGGCAATAAACCAATCATACCACCAGCCGCGCGAGTCTGCGCTGACGGTAAATGGCGTTTTCCACCGTTCCTCAACCAGTTCGCGGCTCTTCCGGAGCGCAGACCGGGCTTGTTCGGCATGGCCGAGTTGATGATGCGCAACCGCCAGAATGGCCTGGGCGGCGGCCACGCGCTCCATTGGAGAATCCTGCTTAAAGCTCAAACAGCGGTTACCCCAATCTATTGCTTCAGCGTAATTGCCGCGACGGTATTCAAACAGCGCCTGCGACAGGGCCTCCCACGGCAGTGGCCAATCGTTGGGATTGGTGTCTTTGGGAATGGCCCCCGCCATTTTTTCTGCCAAGGGCGACAGCTCGGCAAGCAAGCCGGCACTCGGGGGCAGGAGCGAGGAGCACTTAACCAGGCGCTCCACAAGGTACGGTTTTACGTTCTCCCCGAACCGCTTGAGGGACTGGTGACAGAAGTTCTCAAAAACGCGCGGATCGTCCATTCCGGCGAGAACCACCGCATACTTCATGTAATCCTGCGTGGCCAGCAATGGGGCCTCGAACCGGTCCAGCGGGACCAAAGCGGAATAATACTCGGCAGCGCGAGGCCAGTTACCCTGAACCGCCGCCCAATCTCCCAGCGTGCGATACACCGCCGTGCCTGTCGTCGCCGCGTCACCGGATACAGGAAGCGTGCCTACGAGTTGGTCGGCTTCCGTCATCTGATTCTTGTTAATCAGCGACACCGCCCTGGCGATGACTTCGCTAGCAACGGCGTGCCGACGCAGCAGCGCTTCGCGTTCTTTGAATGAGTTGGTTGAAGAAGGCACTTGTTCTTCAATCAAGGCTGCAGCTTCATTCATTAGAATGCGGGCCAGTGTCCAGTCAAACCAATATCCCTGCCCGCCGTTGCGGTCCGCGAGATTGCGGCTGAGGGCCAACGCGTTGCTCGCATTCTGCACTTGGCCGAGCTCGCAATAGGACATGGCCAGGATGGCGTTGGCAGCGGCGACCCGGGCTGGAGCGTAATCTCCGTAAGACAGACATCGCTGGCACCAGCCAACGGCTCCGGCGTAATCTCCCTGACGATAACTCCACAGGGCCAGGGAAGTACAGCGCCAGGCGGTGGCACCCTGCCACGGCTCCTCCTGCGCCGTGGGCGTGCCCGCCGGCACGGATTTGATGGCAAGATCGGCCAAAGGCGCCAAGGCCGACATGACCGCTTCATCCGCCGGCAGCAGCAGGCTGTTCTTCACCGTGCGTTCGGCCTCCACCGGATAGGGGGTGCTGGTAAAACGCCTGATGATGTCCCGGCGAAACTGATCGTAGCCTGGCTCGTCGCCCGCTTTAATCAGGGCGACCGCACAGCGCGTGCTGTCCAAGGTGGCGACGTCCGGCGTTTCCATTTGGTCAACCCGCAAGAGCAACTTGAAATACATGGCCGCGCGCAGCCACAGGTTTTGTGCCGCGGCCCAATCGCCCAAGGGCCGGAACACCGCCTCGCCGCCCAGCCCGCCTTCCGGAAAACTCACTCGGGTCAGCAACTGGTCCGCGGCGCCAAACTGGTTCTCACCCATCAGCGCCGCCGCCTGGCCAATGGCCGCCCGCGCTTCGGCCTGCTGCCGTAACAGGGCCTCGTTCGCGCGGCCGCGTACAGCTTCCCGGAGGGCTTCTCGTTCCTTAATCAAAAGCCAGGTTGAAGTAATGCTGCCCAAGAGCAAAGCCGCGGCGGCGGCGGCTCCGAACAGGAACACCATCCGGTTTCTGCGCACGAGCTTCTGCAGCCGATATAACCGGCTGGGCGGACGCGCTAGAACGGCTTCCTCATCCAAGTAGCGATTTATGTCCATTGCCAAGGCGTTGGCCCCCTCATAACGGCGGGTCCGGTCCTTCTCCAGGCACTTGAGCACAATCCAATCCAAATCACCGCGGAGCTGAGACACCAACCGGGGCGGTTCCACATGAAGTCTCCTGGCCGTCTTGGTTAATTCCTCATTTGTGAGCGTTTGGAGCTTGGCCGAGGGACTCAGCGGGTCGCGCTCACGCACCGTGCGCCGCAGTTCCTCCACCCCCAGTTTCAACAAATCCGTGGTGTCAAACGGAGTGCGACCCGTCAGCAGTTCGTAGAGCAATACCCCCAGGGAGTAAACGTCGCTGCGCGTGTCCAGGTTCAACCCGCTAAACTCCATTTGCTCCGGACTCATATAGGCGGGAGTCCCCATCAACTGCGCATACGAGGTGAAGAGCGTCTTGTCCGTCAGCCGTTGCTCGGTCGCTTTGGCAATGCCGAAATCAATCACTTTGGGAACCGGCACCCCGTCATGCATCGTGACCATGATGTTGGAGGGCTTGAGGTCGCGATGGATGATTCCCTTTTGGTGGGCGTGCTGGACCGCGTTGCAGACCTGGATGAACAACTCCAGCCGTTCCTTCATGCTCACGCGGTTCTGGTCACAGTACTCGGTGATCTTGACCCCATAGACCAGCTCCATCACAAAGTACGGCCGACCGGTCTCGGTGGCGCCGGCATCCAGCACCCGCGCGATGTTGGGGTGATCCATCAGAGCCAGGGCCTGGCGCTCGGCCTCGAACCGAGCGATCACATTCCTGGTATCCATCCCCAGCTTGATGATTTTCAGGGCCACCCGGCGGCGAATCGGCTGTTGCTGCTCCGCCATATAGACCACCCCGTAACCGCCTTCCCCAAGCTTCTGGAGTAACTTGTAGGGGCCGATGCACTTGGTCTCGGGGAGTTCAGGTTCGGCCGCCGATTCGGCCGCCGAAAGGACCTGGGCAGCATCGGCGGGCGCCGGCTCCAGGGCCGGAGCACAGTCTTTGAAGAAATCGCCGGCGGTTTCCGACAGGGTCAACAGCTTCTCAACCCGGTCGCGCAATGCCTGATCGGCGCCGCACGCCTGGTCGAGAAAACGACGGCGTTGCGCTGGGTCAGTGATTTCCAGCGCTTCACAGAACACCGCCTTTTCGAGCGGCACTTGAGTGCTCATTTGTCCATTGACCTCTAATGCGACAAAGGCAGATCACTTTCGCCAAATGGCGCAGAAATTCTCACCGCTTACTTCTGCTCGCTGATATAGCGAAACAGCCAGGCCCTGGCATAGGCCCACTGCCGGTCCAGCGTGCGGAGCGCAAGTCCCAGGGTCTCAGCGATTTCCGCATTTCCCAAGCCACCGAAGAATTTCAGCACGACGATGCGCTCAAGTTCGGGATCCTCTGCTTTGAGGCGCGCCAGCGCTTCGTCCACCAGCAAAACCTTGTCGTCGGGCGTTGTCTGTGCCAGTTCCAAATCCTCAATGTTCAACCGCACCTGGCCGCCCCCATGCTTGAGCCGGGATCTATGGCGTGCCCGCTCGATCAAGATGCGGCGCATCGCCTCAGCGGCTGCGCCGAAAAAGTGCGCGCGGTTTTGCCAGGTTCGGTCTCCGTCGGCCACCAGCCGCAACCAGGCCTCATGCACCAAGGCCGTCGGCTGAAGCGTTTGGCCGGCCATCTCATGTGCCATTCGCGCGGCCGCCAAGCGCCTCAATTCGGCATACACCAGCGGAAGCAGCTTTTCGGACGCGCCTTCTTCGCTGCGACTAATCGCGTGCAGGACCTGCGTGATTTCAGCAGTTTCAGGCATGGCTTCCCACATTATACGCCCGCTGCAACTGAGGTCCAAACCAAACCACGGAGGGGCAGGACGGCACTCTGGCGGACTTGGGGAGCTTTCGGCGCATTAGGGGAGGAATGAACACAAGTTTTCGACCTTTGGAAGTAAACGGCCTGCGGCCCGGAGCCCTGCCGGTCGCAGGGCAGGTGGCCGCGACCGAAGAACGCAACCTCCTGGCACGCGAGGTCCACGACATGCTCAAGCACGATTTAGCCGGAATGTTACCGCCGCTCGACGGCCAGCCCGGACTCCAGGATGTTGACTTGCAGGGGGCGGTGGTTGACGCCAAGGCCTTCGGCGATTTGGTCGGCCAGAGTTCTGGTCTGCGACGCCTGGCCAGCCAAATTGACGTCGTCGCCCCCACGGAAGCTTCAGTGCTTATCCTCGGCGAGACCGGAACCGGCAAAGAATTAGTGGCCCACGAAATCCATCGCCGGAGTGCTCGCAAGGACGGCCCTTTCGTTCGAGTCAACTGCGCCTCCATTCCAAGGGAGCTATTCGAAAGCGAATTCTTTGGCCATGTGAGAGGCTCCTTTACGGGAGCCGTGAAGGACCGGGCCGGACGCTTTGAGACCGCCGAGGGCGGAACCCTCTTCCTGGACGAAGTGGGGGAGATTCCACTGGATATCCAGAACAAGCTGCTGCGCGTTCTGCAGGAGAAACGGTACGAAAGGGTTGGTGACGACCGAACGCGCCGCGCCGATGTGCGCATCGTGGCCGCGACCAACCGCGATTTGAAGAAGGCAGTGGCCGCCGGCAAGTTCCGCGAAGACCTCTATTACCGGCTGAACGTGTTTCCGATAGAGGTTCCCGCGCTCCGGGAGCGACTGGATGACATCCCGTTATTGGCCAGGCATTTTGTGGCGCTCTCGGCCAAGGAATTGAACTGCGCCAAGCCCCGGCTCACGAGGGCCGCAGTCGCACAACTCCAGAGTTACGATTGGCCGGGGAATGTGCGGGAATTGCGGAATAAGATTGAGCGCGCTGTCATTCTGGCGCGCGGCGGGCCTTTGGAGTTCGACCTGCCCATCAGCGGCCAGGCGGCACCTGAAGCTCGGCCGAGTCCTCGGACCGATTCGTCGGCCAGCAACATGGCGCAGCCCAAGTTCCTCACCGATGTTGAGGTTCAGCGCTTCGAACGTGATAACCTCTTGCAGGCATTGGAAGCGGCCAATTGGAAAATCAAAGGAGCCGACGGCGCGGCGGAGCTTTTGGGTGTGAAACCTACTACTTTGATTTCAAGGATGGCCAAGTGGGGGCTGAGAAAGCCGGAACTCGAACTGGCCTGAATTAAGCTGACCCGCACTTGATTCAGGAAAGACCTGCCACTAACCGAAAATGGTTCGCCCCCGGCTGCGCCCATTGCCCACCCGCACACCGTAGTCCCGCCATAGCCCCTCCGATACCTCACCGTCGCTCCTCTGCAAGGTTTGCAGAGGAGCGACGGTGAGGTACTGGAGGGGTAACGGTGGGATAGCGGTGCGGTAGCTGCGAGGATACAGAGCTGTAGGCGTTCGCAACAGACGATGCGGCAACGCTTTATCGCTACGCGGCTGAGGCGGGGATGCGGAAACGGAGGGCTTTCGGGGCATCTATAAAGCCGTCAATGTGCTGGCAGGTGCGAATCCAGACCGCCGTGCCGGGTTTTGGTACGCCAAACCGGGCGACGTACATCTCGGTGATGTCGCTCCAGCCATCTATCGGAGGCGGCAGCAGCCCCAGGAGCGGGAAGTGCAGCACGAAGCGGACACAACTCCTGACCGGCCGGGCGCCTTGCACCAGGATCAACTGCGCCGGCGTGCCATCCACGCGGATCTTGAGGGTAAATTTGCCGCCCGGGTAGGTGACAGCCAACTCCCGTATCGGGGTCTGGTTGAAAACAGGCTCGGCGGGCGCTATGTCGAATTGGGGTAAGCCAAGATCAGCCCGTCGGGTGTTCAAACTCACGAAGAGCTTGAAGCAGTTGAGGTGCACCCGCTCGCCTTGGTCGTTTACGAAGTATCGGTTGGCCGCAAGAACGCGCCATGTCTCCTCCTGTTCCAAGGACAGCGTGGACCAGCGGCGGGAGACAGCGAGGATGTTCTGGCGGTGGGCCTGCTGGTCGGCGGTTCGAGGGTTCGATGGGGGCCCGAACGTGCTTCCAGCCCATCCGCAGCGGCCTTTGAATGCTCGCACACCCTCGGCTTTCAGGCGCTTGATCCAGGCCCGCCGCTCTTCCTCGTTTTCGGGAGCTTCGAACTTTGGCATAGGCGCCTATTTTTGCTGCTCCATGCCCGCCAGGCAAGCCCCGGCTGCTGCGGCAGTCAGAACAGGTTCCCCTGATTGCGGTTTGGATCGCGGCTGGCAATGAAGGCCTCACGCAGGGCGGCAAGTTGGACCCACCCCTTCACCTTTACGGTTGTTTTGAAGTGATGTGTTCGCGAGAATTGAAGTATGGCTGTCCCATCAATCCCGCATGCCGAAATTGCAAGCCTGTTAGCCGGCAGCGCACCCGCGATACACCGACACCTTGCTGCTATAGGTCTTCTGCACAACTGGGTTTGCTCTGGAGTTTATGCCAAGTCCTCTGGCTACGAGGGAATACTCACCGCAGGTCATTGCGCGAGGGACTTTCTGGCTGAGGAACGATTCGCGCTATGCGTGTCAGAAGCTTGGCATCAACTATGGGTCAAGCCAGCAGCGGTTGAACACGTCGTGATAGGGTGGGACGAAACTGAGGGGCCAACATCAAGCGGTCCAGACTTATCCTTTATCATCATACACGACAAGGAGTTGCGAGACATCATTTCTACTCAGGGAATTGAGTTCTACGACTTGGACGCTCGGAACAGCACGGACGTTTTCGGGAGTCCATTCAGGAAATTCAACTGGTGTGTCGCAGGCAATCCCAACGAGAACGTTCTACCGCATGAGCAGTTATTGAATGGCCAACCTCATAACTTAGTCAGTATTAACGCGGCGGCAATGCAAGGTAATTTCTATAACCATGCATTCCGTGATCAATTCGACTACATTGAATTACACTTACTAAGCTCGCTTCATGATTTTCCTGCTTGCTACAAGGGAGTGAGCGGCGGCGGCATCTGGTATCAGAGGCTGGTTACTAATGACGAAAAGCACTATCACGTGCAGCCCGTTCTTGCAGGTATCGCATGTTGGCAATCAGCACACACTTCCGAGCGAGGCTACAAGGTGCGCAAGATTACCGGTCATGGTTGGGTGTCTATTTACGGCCAGGTGCGGAAAGTCCTTGCGGAAAGGCGCAAGACGCAGGAGAGCGTGGGAGGTGAGGCGAAATGATCTGCTGGTCTACTTAGAATCGGAATCGGAGCCACGCCCCAAGACGCCGGAGCGGGAAACGCCAATCAGCTTTGGCCGACGTGGAGCGGGCCTACGTTCTCGGGCTTTGCCTCAGATCCATCTCTATGCGTTCCGACAGCAGGGAAACGGCTTGATGATCAGTTGAAGAAAGGACTATGTCCCCGCTGGTGAGCTTCCCCCTTGTCCCGACGATCCCCAGTCCCACGTTGGAGCCATAGAATGCCATGAGCGAGGATGCGGTTTGGACATGCTGGTCGCAACCTGGGTAGGTGATCACCAAATGGTAGAGCGTTCCCCATCTTTGCGCTGTTCGCTTCCGGCGCGTAAGAAAGATGAGGAGCGGACCAACGGGAATGAGGATAAGCCCGAGCGCAGTTACACTTTGCGCGAACTCGCTTTCGAGGTCTTGAAGCAGCACAAAAGCAACAAACGCGCACGGCGCGAGAAAAGTAAGAATCCATCCTGCGACCCGCAATACTTGCTCAGTCGTGGTGAGATTATGCAGGACAGTTTCCTTTGTGGAATACTGTTGGGCAATAATCTCCTTTGAGGTTATTGCACTCGTGGGGATGTGTCTGCCATCCGCGACCACGAGAATGCCCTGGTGAACTGCAACGGGGCACGCGCGCCACTTCTTGTTGTTCGCAAAATAAAGGTGCTCTGCAGTTATGACAGGCGGCGGCAAAACCGGCGGTAACGGAGTTGGCGGTAACGTAGGCAGCCTCGTCCATTGTCCGCAGTGAGGGCATGCGATGACCTCGCCGGCGCTAAGAGTGTCGAATTCAATGTGGCCTCCACATTCGTTGCAGGAGCATTTCGAAAACTCAGGGCTGGAAGTTTCCATGGCGCAGGGATGCGCTAGTCCCATCACTCATCAAGACCGCCGTAATCCACAATCTGGAAGCGTTTGGCATGGCCGCCGAAGAGCGAGTTCGCGCGTTGAAGCTGGTCCGGGCTGGCATGGCTCCGGGCCAGCCATTGCTGGTCTCGGCGACGCCCAGCCTTCTTCCTCTCCAACGCCAGTGCAGGGTCAGGGAGGCTGACCTTGAAGCCGGCCCGTTCCAAGCCGCGTTTCATTCGGCGAGCCCATGCGCCGCGCGATTACATGTTTCGATACTGCCAGTCCGGTCGCTGGTTGTCAAAGCCAGGCCGCAGGCCCAAATCCTCGCCTTAGCGAACCAGCGACGAAAAAATGCGAGATGCCATGTGCGCAGGGTTTTCGCTTTTCGAGCGACGGCTCAAAATCCACGCCCTAACCGTCAAAAAGCAGCGTAACCAACTGATGTGGAGACACTTCCTCCATCCCGCATTCTATAGTGCGGGCGATCAAAGCCCTCTGCTGGCGGTCCCCTAACCACCCCGTCTCCCAAGGGCTTTGGCTGAGGTCGCCTGCGTCGGCAATTCAAACACCCGCCACACCGCCTGCATCCGCTGGAGCGCCGCCGCGTTGTTGCACACCCTCAATCCCATCACGCAGTTGTTCCGGTTCATTCGCCCAGCCACATGAATGAGCAGGAGCCGAAACCGCTTCATCCGCGCCGTTCGCTCCTCCCCCTCCAAACACAGCCCCTTGATCGCACTGATTACATTATAAGTCAGCAGCGCGATCTTGAACCAGGCCGAGTTGACTCCAAAGCGCTGGCTGGGCACGTGACGGCCTCCCAACTCATTCTTCACCTCGTCGTGCGCATGTTCCACGGTCCCTGCTTTCTCCCGCTGCCAGTCCAATAAGCGTCCCCCTTCCGTCCTCTCGTTGGTGATCACGGCATGAAAGTGCCGGTCCGTGCCGTCACCAAACAGCACCCCCTGGGGCTTGAGCAAGCGCAGACCCACATACCTCAGCGGCTGGCTCTCCTTATGCTCGGTCTGCTCGCTGGGCACAAAGTCCACTTCCGCCCACTGCCGCAACGTGCCGTCGTCTTCTTTGCCGAAGGTCTTCCATTCCCTTTCCCCAACCTTCCTAATGGCTTTCCCCAACGGCTCGCTCATCACGGCGCTGACGGCAAAACCGATACGCCCACCCGGCTCCGTTTCCCGGTCCGGATGTTTCAACCACTCCAGCAACTCATGCTCGTGACAGGCCGAATCGCCCCGAAAATACCGCCGGGTGATCGTCTCCGGCAACGCGGCAAAGGCCAGCTTGGCGCAAGTTAAGGGGCCCTGCTTGGCCGGCACATTGCCATCCCGAAACTCATCGGCCAACACCAGATCGGCTTCGGCCCACACCGCCACCATCGGTTGGTAGCCGCGCCCATCCTCATAATGCCAATAGGCAGCTTCCTTGTGGCTCTCGATAATCGTCGCGTCCTGGTCCACGGTGGCCATCCGCCGGGCTTGCCCCGCTTTGGCGTAAAGCTTGGCAATCTTGCGCACCAACCCACTTTGCACTTGCTGCAAAGCTGCCACGGGCGGGCTCGAAGGGAAAATGAAACTCTTCTGCTCTTCCCGTTTCGGCCGTAACTTCTCCAATTCCTTGTCGTGGAAACGTTCCAGAAACTCCCGCACGGCGGTCGCTTTGGGTGGGCAGTAGCCCAAGCCCCGTTCCAGGCAAGAGTCCCCTGCCAGCAGATGCATGTCCTCGGGGCACTCGCCCCCAACGGTCTGGAGCAGGGAGATCGCCTCGATGAACTGCGCCTCGGAAAAGCCTCGCTGGCGTTTCCGCAGGGACAAATTGGCGGCGACCAATGCGGGCACGCCCAGAGAACGGTAAGCGCGGGAGACGCTCAGGAGACCGGCGTGGGGACTGGTGGCCTCGAACAAAGGCCGCGGGTCCAAGACGAAGGGCGTCTTGTGCAGCAGCGGCAAGCGGGCCGACATGGAAATAACCTATAGAAAAGCTATAGGTCATTGTCAACAAAACACACGCAAAAAGCGCACCCCGCTTCACTCTTCTTGGAGGGAGGGGAGAATTAGGCGAGGATCAGGGGCAGGACTATCGCTGAGACCTTCGACCCGGTCCTATTTGCATCCTTGCCCAGAAACCCAAACTCACGGCTGATGGCAACGGCTTCAGGCTTAAGGCCTTAAAGCCAGAGTTGCCAGGAAAACCGCTATTTCTGGTGGTAGCTAACTACCTCCGCCCACTACACGTAGTGTGCTTTGGCCCGCCTGGGTTCCAATGGCCAAAACCACATGCCAAACCGGCTGGGCTCCACCCGTTACCGGTCCAGCCCATGAGCAAGTAACAGGGCGTGTGCCTTCAAGTAACAGATTCTGTGAAGCTATACAGGGTAAAGGGAACCGGGCGTCGGTCCTCACCATCGTGCTGCGCTTAGACGAACTGCACCAAGCACTCCTTGAGGTGTTTGCTCTCCAGCAGCGAGATGATCCGACGCACGATGTTGCGGCGCAGGTCCAGTTCCACCGGCACGTTAGGGTCCTGGTGAGCCTCGTTGATCCGGGTGCCGACGACAAACTGCACGATGTCGCTTTGGAGCATCAGGTTCATCAGGTCCCGCGCAGGGTTGTCAGGCCAGGCCTCCCCGGCGCCGCGGTCCAGCATCTCAGCCACGCGCGCCAGGGTCATGGTGCCTTCGGTCACGAGGTCCACGCCTTCCATCGCGGCGGCCGGCGGGATTTCCGGGTCCAATCGGCTCAGCAGCGTGCGCACGGGTCGGTTCAACTGGCGGGCCACAATGGTCGCAGTTGTGCCTCCGCAGATTACTTTCCTGCCTTCAAAGGCCAGCACCCGGGCTGCCAGGTCGGCATCGTGCTCCTTAAGGAAAGGCGGGCCGGTGATCAGCAACAGCCGGCGCGGATGCCGGTAATAGACGGCGGCGCAGGTCATGTCGTCGCGCGGGATCGAGGCGTCATTGGCCAGGGCCTCCGCGACCAGCTTGCGCGTCAGTTCACGGGAGGAGACCTCGCGGTCGTGCGCGACGAGGTCACCCAGGAAAGCGCAGACCCGGTCCTGGCCCCAGCCGAGGGGGAAGCCGCGGCGGCCCAAACCTGACTGGCTGATCCCGTCGGAGAAGCAGACCACTCGGTCGCCAAGCTGCACGTCGAACTCGCTGTAGCAGATGGTGCGGTCCTTCCAATTGTCCAGCTTGACTTCCGCCCGCTTCAACGGGACCGGCACACTGCCGCGGATGAGCACCAGGGCGGGATTCCCGTGCTCAATGGCCCGCGCGCGGCCGTCTTCGTCCAGGTCCACGATGGTGAAGGTCGAGTAGCTGATCTTGCGAACCTCGCAGACCGGAAGCGTGTCCATGATTGTGCCGGCGCTCTTGCGGACGTCCACGAACGCCGAGGTGTAGCGCAGCGCCATGGTAGCCGTCAGGCTTGCGAGCACGCTGGCTTTGACGCCGCTGCCCAGGCCATCGGAGAGCACCGAGATAACCCGGCCTTCTTCCTTGATCTTGCGGGACATGAACACGTCTCCGGAGACCACCTGCCCGGTCTTGGGTTTCTGGCAGAAATCAAGGTCTATAAAGCTTCCGCCAGTCATGGTCCTCTTTCGGTTCCTCCGGCTCGGCGGGTGAGAACGACTCGATGATCGAGTTGAGCGTGATTTCCGACTCCGCCGCGTTCTCGCCCAGCAGGCAGGCGATCTTCTGGGTCGTGGCCAGGCTGCGCTGGATGACCTCCTGGGCCTTGCGAATCACCTCCGCCTTGCGGACGGCGGGCTCCGTGATGTCCTGCAGGATGCCGCCGACAACACAGTGCTTCTCGATGGTGAAGATGGTGGCGTGCAGGATCGTTCGCTTGTGGCGGAGGTCTCGGTCCACGATGTCTTCGCCGCTTTTGAGCACGCTGTGGAACAGGTTGGCGAAGGGCAACACTTCGCTGAGCATCAGATTCTCCAACGGGGGCGGCGCATCCGGGGTGCCCGATTCGGCTTTGCCGACCAGCTTGGCAAAAGCCGCGTTGAACTCGATGATGCGCATGGCGTCATTCACGATGACCACCGCCGAGGGCATCTTCTGGATCAGCGCATTGGCCTTCTTGAGCGCGAGCTTGCGCATGTAGGTGACGCACATCGCGCGCTCCGCTTTATGCCGGATGAGCGCTTCGGCGAACGCGCGGCACGAGTCATAGCCGCAGCCGCCGCAGTCCAATTCATCGTCGCGCGAGAGCTTGCCCACCTGCCGCAATGCTTCCCGGATCTGCGCATCGGGGTATTTGACCGCGTGCGGAGCCGCGACGGCGAAGGCCGAACGACTATCCAGTTCAGGCCGCCGTGGCAGTTCCAGCGGGGGCTTGCGACCATACTGAAACACCTCACAACGTTTCGCCGCCGTGCCCGTGCGGTGCGCGGCGCGAGGACCGTTGACGCAGCCGCCTTCGCAGGCCAGGAGTTCCAGAAACATCCCTCCAGGGACAACCGGTTCGGCGCCGAAGCCGCCGATCGCTTTCTCTACAGCCGCGAGGCCCGAGAAGGCCATGAAGGAGCCGTCGTTCACGGCGCATACAGATTTCATGCCGGCGATCATGCCCCCGTCCACCGGATACCAGGCGCCCTCGGCGGCGCGCTCCGGGACGAAGCTGCCAGTGGGCGCGAGAGCCTCGGGCGCAAACTTTTCCTGTTCGATCCAGCGACGCAGGTCCTCGAAGGTCAGCGCCGCATCGAGCAACTCGGGATGCTCCTGGGCCTCGAGTTTCTTGGCAATGCAGGGCCCAATAAACACGATGCCGATATCGGCGCCGAAGTGCTGCCGCAGGAGTTTGCAATGTGTCAGCAAGGGTGAAAGCAAGCCGGTGAGGAAACGTGAGTCGTCCGGCTGATGCTTCTGCAGCCAGCTTACGATCGTGGGGCAGGCCGAAGAGAACAGGACGCTGTCGGGCTTGGCCGTCAGCAGGGCCGCCGCTTGCGCGGAGACCTGTTGCGCGCCCAGGGCTGTCTCAGAGACACCATGGAACCCGAGCCGCGTCAGCGCGTGGATGAGCCGTGCAGGCTCGAGCCCGGAGAACTCGGTCACAAAGGAAGGCGCCAGGGACACCAGCACGCGCTCTTTGGTTGCTAGAAGCTGGCGCACGCGCGGCAGATCATCCCGCACCCGCTTGGCGCCATTCGGGCACACCTCGACGCAATGACCGCAAACGATGCACAGCTCGGCAATCACGGAGGCGTAGCCGCCTTCCACTTTGATGGCTTTGACCGGGCAGTGGCGGACACACTTATAGCAGTCCTGGCACTCGCGCTTTTCGGTGTAGATCGGGTTGAGGTAATTCATGACTTGCCCCGGGCGCAGTAATGGTTCAGCAAGCCGATGATCACAATCGGGTCCACTTCGTGATACATCTTGTCGTTGATCGTCACGTTCGGCCCGGATTTGCAGTGACCCTGGCACAGATGGCCGGTCAGCTCGACTCCGGGCGGCAACGGGTGCGAGGCGAGGTGATCCTTGATCACCTCGATGTTGCGATTGTTCCCGCGCGAGAAGCAGGAACTGCCCATGCAAATCGTAATGCTGGTAAGCGGCTCAGGTGTCATACGCAGGGCAGGGAGGACGAGCGTTTCCGCGACCGGCCTCCTTTCCGGGAGGCAGGCCAGGCTGTCGCGGTATTCGGGGCGCGCGTTTGTCCCCTGCCGCGAGCTGGTGGGAATTGGAAATTGACAATTGTAAATTTACAATTGGCAATTTCCAATTCCCTGCAATAGGCGATCGTTGCGTCGTGACCCCTGCCTGGCGCATAGGGCCGCGTTTACCCGGCCCGACTCCTACGTGCCGTCCAAGTGCGCCGATGCGGACGCGCAGGCAATTGTTGCAGGCCGTTCCCGTCTCCGTGATGCAGGCTTTCGCGGGGTAAATCTGGTACAGGCTGCGGTATTTGACGGGCGTGAGGTTTGGCATCAGGACGTTGGCTCCGCGCTTCAGCCCCAGCTCACGCCCGTTCTGTCGGTTGATCGTCGCCAGTGCCGTGGTGCTGGGGATGTTCGCCTCGGGGCAAACCAACCGGGTCAGAGCGACTGCCTTGTAAACCATCAGCTCGGTGTTCGGCACCTGATCGGCGCAGTCCGGGTGCAACAACTGGTCCTGCGCTCGCACGAACTGCGGCCACAACTCCTGGTTCCCCAAGGGGGTCTGGGTATGCGGGATGAACGGCCCGATGCCGATCATGTCGAGGTCCAGCTCTCGGAAGAGACATATATCGCGCGCTACGCTCTCGTACGTCTGACCGGGCAGGCCGACCATGATGCCACTGCCGGTTTCGTACCCGAGCGCCTTGAGCTGCCGGAGAATGGCCACGCGGTCTGATGCGCGCCCGCCCTGGCCTGGGTGGATCACATTGAACAACACGCGGTCTGAGGTTTCGAAGCGCAGCAAATAGCGGTCCGCGCCCGCACCCCGCCACAGTTCCAGTTCCTCTGGCTGCCTCTCACCGAGGCTGAGGGTCACGGCCAGTGGGGTCTCGGTCTTGATGCGGCTAACGACCTGCGCGATCCATCGCGCGCTGAGGGCGTGGTCCTCTCCGGCCTGGAGCACCACCGTGCCGTATCCGAAGTCCACCGCCTGGTGCGCCGCCGCGAGCACCTCTTCCACGGTCATGCGATAGCGGCCGAGGCCCGTGTTGCCGGCGCGCAGCCCGCAATAGGCGCACTGCCGGGCGCAGTGGTTCGACAGCTCAACCAGGCCGCGCAGGTGGACCGCGTCTCCCACGCACGCCCGTCGCGTCTCGTCGGCCATCTGCCACAAGGAGAGCAGGCGCTGGGGGTCCTCTTCGCGCAGCCAGGCCAGGATCTCGTCGTATTCAAGCGGCGCGTTCATGACGCGTTTGCGAGTGCAGCGTCAAGGCGGCTGCCGCGGTAAATGTCCAGCGCTGCGGGAAAGGGTTCGAGCGCCCGCTCGAAGATACCAAGGCTGTAGGCAATGCTCAGGCCATAGTTGGTGGCAGGCAATCCCGCCGCCTGGCATTTCCAGAGCCGGCCAAGCATCTCATGCCGGTTCCACATGCATGCCCCGCAATGAATGAGCAGCTTGTAGGGTGAAAGGTCGGCCGGAAAGTCGTGGCCCTGCACGTGCTCGAATTGCAGCCGCCCGCCGACGTACTGGGTCAGCCAGCGCGGTATCTTGACCCGCCCGATATCTTCGCCGATGGGATGGTGCGAGCACGCTTCGGCCACGAGCACGCGATCGCCGGCACGGAGGCTGTCTATCGCCATCGCGCCCTGCACCAAGAGGTTCAGGTCGCCTTTGAAGCGCGCCATCAGGATCGAGAAGCTTGTCAGCGGCACGGAAGGAGGCGTGTCCGCCGCCACCTTGAGGAATGCCTGTGAGTCCGTGACCACCAGCTTGGGCGGAGTCTTCAGTTTCCCGAGCGCGCTGCGCAACTCACGTTCTTTGACCACGAGACAGTACGAGTCACTGTCCAGCAGGTCGCGGATGGCCTGCACCTGGGGCAGGATCAGCCTTCCTTTCGGGGCTTCCTTGTCAATCGGCACCACGAGCAACGCCATCTCGCCCGGGCCGACCAGGTCTCCGACGATGGCGGGATTGTTGATGAACTCCGCGGGCACCGATTCGAGCAAGGCGCCGCGCAGTTCCGCCACCCCGGCGCCGGTCAGGGCCGAGGTTTGCACCGTCCGGCAGTCGCCCTTCGCCAGCGTTTGCAGCAGGGCAGCGTCTGGGCGGCCTGCATCGGCCTTGTTGAAGGCAACCACCACCGGCACCGCGCGCGCCTGGAGTTCCCGCACCAGGTTCTCCTCGAAAGAGCCCCAGCGGCCCGCTTCCGCCACGACGATTCCCACGTCCGCACGGTCGAGCACCTGGCGTGTTTTCCGCACGCGCAGTTCCCCAAGGCCGCCTTCGTCGTCTATGCCGGCCGTGTCAATGAACAGGACCGGGCCGAGCGGTTGCAGTTCCATCGGTTTCTCCACCGGATCGGTCGTGGTGCCGGGCACGGGCGAGACGATGGAAACCTGCTGTTGCGTGAGCGCATTCAGCAGGCTCGACTTGCCAACATTGCGGCGTCCCAGGAAGGCGACGTGCAGGCGCAGACCTCTTGGCGTACTCGGCATCATACCAGGGCTAAATAGGTCGCGCGCGATCGGCGGGGGTACTGGCGGGAGCGTAGCCCAGGCGGCAAACGGCTTCGGGGGTAATCAGGGCCTCATACTCAGTCGGCGAGAGCCAGGCCTTCTCCAGGACGACGTCCCGGACGCTGCGCCCGGCCTTGCGCGCGAGCATGGCCGCCTCGCATACCCGGTCATACCCGAGCGCCGGCAGCAGCGCTGTGGCTATGGCCGTGGAGCTTTCCACGTGTTCGCGGCAGCGAAGTTCGTTCGCCTGAAGGCCTTCGATACAGTGCCGCCGGAGCATTTCATCGGCGCGGGCCAGCAAGGTGATGCTCTCGAGGAGGCAGGCGGCGACCAGCGGCAGAAAGGGGTTCAGCTCCAGATTCCCGGCGGCGCACGCGTTGGCGAGGGTTGCGTCGTAGCCCATGACGAGCATGGCCACCTGGCTTGCGGCTTCGGGGATCACGGGGTTGACCTTGCCGGGCATGATGGATGACCCCGCCTGCCGGGCGGGCAATCGCAGTTCGCCCAGCCCTGCTTCCGGCCCGGAAGCAAGCAGCCGCAGGTCGCTGCTGATCTTGAGCAGTGAGACGGCGTGCGCCTTGAGGATGCCGGACACCTCGGCAAACACATCGGCGTTCTGGGTGGCGTCCACCAGGTTCTCCGCGCGGGCGAAGCCGATCCCTGTCAACTCGCGCAGCGTGTCCACCACACGGAATATGAATTCCCGCGGCGCCGCCAACCCGGTACCGATGGCCGTGCCGCCCAGGTTCACGACCCGGAGCCGCTCCTCGCATTTGTAGATGCGCCAGCGGTCGCGGTTGATGGCCTCCGCGTAGGCGCTCATCTCACGTCCCAGCGTGGTCAGCACCGCGTCCTGCAACTGGGTGCGGCCGACTTTGACTACGGCGGCGAAGCACTTCTCCGCAACTTGAAAGGCCTCCTGCAGCGCCACCAGTTGCTCTTCCAGCTTTTTCAGGCCCAGGATGGCCGCAAGCTTCAGGGCAGTCGGGTAGGTATCATTGGTGGACTGGTGCAGATTGATGTCGTCCAGGGGCGAGACCCGGTCGTAGGCCCCGTGTTCGCAGCCCAGCAACTCCAGGGCGCGGTTGGCCAGCACCTCGTTCACGTTCATGTTAGTGCTGGTGCCCGCGCCGCCCTGGAGCAAATCCACGACAACATGTTGGGCGAGGGTGCCTTCGCTTAGCTCGGCGCAGGCTTGTTCGATGGCCGTCGCCTTCGGCTGGTCGGCCCGCCAGCACCCGAGGGAACGATTCGTCACCGCGCAAGCGAGCTTCACGGTACCATAGGCCCGCGCAAGTTGTTCGGGTACTGGCCGGCCGCTCAGTGGAAAGTTCTCCAATGCGCGCACGGTGTGAACCCCATGCAGCGAAGCTGCAGGAAGCTGCCGCTCGCCCAAAAGGTCTCGCTCGGTGCGGAAGGCGTTCATCGCCGCTTAGACAAACACGTCGCGCTTGTCTTGCCTGACCTGCTCAACCAGCCGGGTCGAGATCTGCCGCACAGGGTTTTCGAGCGTGCTGAGTGCACTGTCCACCAGCTTCTCGCCGACCTGCCGGGTTTGAGGCGAAGCGTAGTCGAGCAGGTATTCCATGCAGCTCGAGAGCGCGTTCGGGCCGCAATGCCGCTTGATCAGCCCGGGCTTGGCGAGGTCCATGAAGTCGGCGCCGGTGCGGCCCAGGCGGTAGCAGGCAGTGCAGAACGAGGGCGTGTAGCCCAGTGACGCGACGTCACGCACGACCTCGTCCAGCGAGCGGTGGTCGCCAAGCTGGAACTGCTCGGCAGCATAGCTTTCGCCGTGCTCGGCATAGCCGCCAGGATCGCACCGGCTGCCGGCGGATATCTGCGAGACGCCCAGCTCGAAGGTGGCGCGCCGCGTCGCCGCGTTCTCGCGCGTGGACATGATGATGCCGGTATAAGGCACCGCCAAGCGCAAGATGGCCACCAGCTTCTTGAAGTCGGTGTCCGAGACCGGGTGCGGAGGCTCATACGCGAGCTTGGACCCCACGGCCGGCTCGATGCGCGGCACGCTAATGGTGTGCGGCCCCACTCCGAAGGCGGTTTCCAGGTGCGCGATGTGTTGCTGCAGCGCCAACAGCTCGAACTTCCAGTCGTAAAGGCCGAAGAGGACGCCTATCCCGACATCGTCAATGCCTGCTTCCATTGCGCGGTCGAAAGCGGTGACGCGCCAGTCGTAGTCGCGTTTGGGACCGGCGGCGTGCAGCGTTGCGTAAGTGCCCCGGTGATAGGTCTCCTGGAAAAGTTGGTACGTGCCGATCTTCGCGGCCTTCAGCCGCTTGAAGTCCGCCAGGCTCAAGGGCGCCACGTTCACGTTGACGCGGCGGATTTCCCCCCGCCCGCTGCGGGTCTGGTAAATGGTCTCGATCGCATGCAGGACGTAATCGAATCCGTCCGTCTGCGGATAGGACTCGCCCGCGACGAGCAGGATGCGTTTGTGCCCCTGCTCGATCAGGGCGCGGGTTTCGCGGGCGATCTCGGCCATGTTCAACGCCCGCCGGGCGAGGGCTTTGTTGCGCACGCGAAACGCGCAATACAGGCATTCATTCTTGCAGAGGTTGGAGATGTAGAGCGGCGCGAACAGGACAAGGCGGTTGCCGTAAATCTCGTTCTTTACGTAACGGGCGGCGGCGAAGACCCCGTCGAGCAACGAGGGCTCCTGCACCTGCATCAACACGGCCACTTCTTCGGCCTTCAGCCCATGCATCTCTTTGGCCTTGGCCAGCACTTCCCGAACGCGGACTGCGTCCGGCTGGCTGGCGGCGCTGAGCGTCTCAGCGATCCGGCCCTCGTCAATAAATGTGCTCATTTGTTTGCTCTCGCTTGTGCATCGCAGGTAGGAACGCCTCGCCGAGGCTCGCATTGATATGCCCATGCGGCTCAGGTCTTTTGCTGTTCCGCTTCTTTCAGTCGCTGTTCGACCGCACTGCAGGCCTTGCGGCCATCGCAGTGGTGAATCTGTTTGCCATCCACTTCCACGGTGGGGCCGTGCGCGCACTTTTCGAAGCAGAAGGACGCGCTGACCTCCACCTTGTCCTGGAGGTTTTTCCCTTCGAGGTGCTGCAACACTTCTCCCAGCACCGCCTGCGAGCCCTTCATGAAGCAGTTGGTGCCTACGCACACGTTGACCCGGACCTTGTTGTCCTCCACGCCTGCACTGAGCAGGATCTGCTCGTCCGCAATCCGCCGGCGGTTGTGGTACTCGGTGTGCAACAGGTGGTGCGCTTTGCGGCCGCCGACCTCGCCCAGGTATTTCTGGTAAAGCTCAGTCACGTAGTGATTCTCCTGCGGCTTGTGCAGGTCGAGGTGCTTGTCGGCCTCGTAAAGGCCCCGCGTGCGCGACCGGCGGACTTCAGGGTCGCGCGTCACCGGTTGACCGGCTCCGCCCACACATCCGCCCGGGCAGGCCATGACCTCAATGAGGTCGAAGTCGCATTCCCCGCGACGCACCTGGTCGGCAATGGTGCGGGCGTTCTTGAGCCCGTGCACGACGGCGAGCTTGAGGGACTGTCCGCCCACGTTGACGGTGGCCACGCGCAGGCCGGCTTCGCCCCGGACGGCCTGGAAGTCTGGGCTCGGCAAAGGCTGGCCGGTGATCTTCTCCGCGGCGTATCGCAGCACCGCCTCGCTCACGCCGCCCGAGTTGCCGAAGATAATGCCGGCGCCGGTCTTAAAGCCCAGGGGCAGGTCGAAGGACTCGGGTTCAAGTTGGCTGAACTTCAGGCCGGCTTCTTCAATCATCCGCGCCAGCTCTTGCGTGGTGAGGACATGGTCCACGTCCGGAACGTTGTCCTCGCTGAACTCGCGGCGCCGGGCTTCATACTTCTTGGCGGTGCAAGGCATGATCGAGACCACGACGAGGTCGTGCTTCCCAATTCCCAGTTCCTCAGGCAGCGTGGCTTTGCATACGGCCCCCAGCATCTGTTGCGGCGACTTGCAAGTGGACAGGTTTGGCAATAGCTCGGGGAAGTACTGCTCGGCAAACTTCACCCAGCCGGGGCAGCAGCTCGTGAACTGCGGCAATTTCTCAGCTTTGGCCTTACGCTGCAGAAACTCGGTGGCCTCTTCAACCACCGTCAGATCGGCGCTGAAGGCGGTATCATATACCTTGTCGAAGCCCAGGCGTTTAAGCGCGGCAACCATCTGCCCCGAAGCCGATGCACCGGGCGGCAGGCCGAACGCTTCGCCCAGGGCAACCCGGACCGCCGGGGCGATCTGCGCCACGACCGTCTTGCCGGGGTCGTTAAGCGCCCGCCAGACCTCGTCCGCTTCGGGTCGGGGTGTCAGGGCGCCGGTGGGACACACGGCAGCGCATTGACCGCAGTTGACGCATTCGCCTTGGCCGAGGCCCTTGCCGAAGGCGGGCAGCACCGCGGCCTGGTGACCCCGGCCGGCGAAGTCAATCGCACCGATGCCCTGGATCTCGCTGCAGAACCGGACGCAATCGCCGCACAGCACGCATTTGTTCGGGTCGCGCAGGAGCGAGACCGAACTGAAATCAACCTCCGCGGGCTGGTGGACCGGCTTGAAGCGGACCTTGCGGATGCCGAGCTTGCGCGCCACGTCCTGTAACTGGCAGGCCGAGCTTTTCGGGCACGTCGGGCACTGCTGGTCGTGGTTGGCCAGCAGCAGCTCGATGGCGATCTTGCGGATCTCGCGAATCTCCTCCGTCTGCGTGCGGACCTTCAGGCCCGGCTCGGGCGGACTGGAGCAGGCACCCTGGATACTGCGGCCTTCAATGTCCACCAGGCAGAGCCGGCACGCGCCGTAAACGCTCAGGTCCGAATGGTAACAAAACGTGGGCAGCTCGATGCCGGCTTTGCGGATCAGTTCGAGCAGGTTGCGCTCGCCATTCATCGGCACCTCCCGCCCATCAATGCTTACGGTCTTCACTGCCAGATTATTGCTCATGTTTGTGGCTATTCAGCTTCGCGTAATGTCATTCCGGGGGCCGCGCTTACACGCCGATCACGGCTTCGAACTTGCAGGCATCGGCGCAAGATCCGCATTTGATGCACTTGGCCTGATCAATGACGTGCGGTTTCTTCTTCTCGCCCGTAATGGCGCCGACAGGGCACTTGCGGGCGCAGGCGGTGCAGCCCTTGCACTTCGCCGCATCAATGCTCGGTCTAGCCAACGCCTTGCACTGGCCGGTCGGACAATGTTTGTGGAACACGTGCGCGTCGTATTCCTCGCGGAAGTAACGCAGCGTCGAGAGCACCGGGTTCGGCGCGGTCTTGCCCAGGCCGCAGAGCGATCCCTTCTGCACGGCCAGCGCCAGCTTCTGCAGCAGTTCGAGCGTTTCCCCGGTGCCCCGCCCTTCGATGATGTCGTCGAGCAGCGAGAGCATCTGCCGCGTGCCTTCGCGGCACAGCACGCATTTGCCGCAGCTCTCACGCTGGGTGAAGTCCATGAAGAAGCGCGCGATGCTTACCATGCAGGTTTGCTGGTTCATGACCACCAGCCCGCCCGAGCCGACCATGGCGCCGGCGCTGCGCAGCGAGTCGTAGTCCATCGGCAAATCGAGGTGGTCGCGGGTAAGGCAACCGCCGGACGGGCCGCCGATCTGCACTGCCTTGAAGCCGTTGGGATTGACCTTGCCGCGACGGTCGGTGATGCCGCCCCCGATGTCGAATACCACCTGGCGCAAGGTCGAGCCAAAAGGCACTTCCACCAGGCCAGTATTGGCCACGTGCCCGGTCACGGCGAACGTCTTGGTGCCCGGGGCGGCGGCGGTGCCGAGCTTGCGGAAGGCCTCCGCGCCTTCGTTGATGATCCGGACGACCTGCGCGAGCGTCTCCACGTTGTTGATGACTGTGGGCTTGCCCCACAGGCCGCTCTGAGCCGGGAAGGGCGGCTTGGGTCGCGGCATGCCGCGCTGACCTTCGATGGAAGCGATCATCGCGGTCTCCTCGCCGCACACGAACGCACCCGCCCCTTCCATGACCTCGCAGCGCAATGGCCTGCCACTCCCGAACGCATTAGGCCCGAGGAAGCCCGTTTTCTCGGCGTCGGCGACCGCCCGGCGCATGCGCTTCACCGCCAGCGGATACTCGGTCCGCACGTAAACGAACGTCTCGTCCGCGCCGATAGCCCGCGCGGCGATCAGGAGCCCCTCCAGCACGCGGTGCGGGTTGCCTTCCATCAGGCTGCGATTCATGAACGCGCCGGGGTCGCCCTCGTCCGCGTTGCAGATGACGTACTTCTTGGCGCTCTGCTGGCTGCGCGCCGCTTCCCACTTCCGGCCGGTCGGGAATCCACCGCCGCCACGCCCACGCAGCCCGGACTTGGCCACCTCCTGGCAAATCTGCTCCGGTGTGAGCACCGTCATGGCCTTGCGCGCGGCCGCGTAACCGCCGTGGTGCAGGTATTCCTCGATGCACTCGGGATCAATGGTGCCGCACTCGCTGAGCACCGACCGCTGCTGCCGCTGGTAAAATGGAATCTCCTCCACTCCCTTGCAGCGTTTCTTGGTCGTGGCGTCCACATAGAGCAGGCGCTCGACTATCTGCCGCTTGGCGAGCGTCTGCGAGACGATCTCCGGCACGTCCGCCACTTTCACCCTGGTGTAGAGAATGTCCTCGGGCAGCACGGTAACCAGCGGGCCCATCTGGCAGAAGCCCTGGCAGCCACTGTGGTTCAGGCGCAAGTCGTGGCCGTTTTGCTCCGGGCGGAACTCGGTGGTGACACTCAGGCCGGCGACGCGTATTTGGTCCTGAAGGGCCTTGAATACGTCGTAGGAACCGCTGGCGGCGCATCCGGTCCCCGCGCAGACGATCACCCGGCGTTGCGCGTGCGGTGCCTGGGCCGCGCCAGTGCCTTCTTGTTCGGTTGCTACAGGGCTCATTCCGTGGCCTCCCGTGCGATGATGTCCTCAATCAGCTTTACAGCGGAATCCGGCGTCATTTGCCCGTGTACCTGGTCGCCAATGACCAGCACGGGCGCCAGTCCACACGCCCCAAGGCAGGCGACAGTCTCTACGGTAAAGAGCATGTCCGGCGTGGTGTTGCGCCCGTCGTCCACCGCCAGCCGCTTCTGGATCGCGCGCAGGATAGGGACCGAATCCTTGACGTGGCAGGCCGTCCCGTTGCACAGGCGCACCAGGTGTTTGCCCTTCGGCTTGATGGCGAAGTGGGCGTAGAAGGTCGAAACGCCATAGACCCGGGCCGGCGAAACGTCCAGCGCCGTCGCCACGTAAGTCATGACCTCCTCGGGAAGGTAGCGGTATTCTTCCTGCACCGCCTGCAGGATGGGGATCAGCCGCGAGGGCTTGCGGCCATGGCTGTCCAAAATGCTGCAGACCTTAAGGAACTTGCGCCTGCTGCCGTCGGTCGTTGGTTTAATCATCATAGAATCGTCTTTCCGAGGTTCGCCATCAATTCAGCGCGTTGCACTCACGCCAGTTCGGCGCGCTGGCGACAGTAAAGGGTCGGTTTGAAGCTCCTGCGCGAGCTTCTGCAAGCGCGAGGCCAGCGAAAAGAACCACCAGCACAACTCGTCCGACGGCTTCATATGCATTTGTCCGAGCTTCGGTAACACCTTGCGTGCCAACCCCGGAACCAGCACCTAAGCTACAGGCCTCCAAGACCTTACTTCCTCGAAACGGGCCGGAGCCGAGGTGCGATTTTTCGGAAGGTGCGAAAACTCATGACGGTTCTGGGCGGAATTGCGAGCGGAGCAAGCTGCTTAACGGACCTCGTCTTCAATGCGGGTCTGCGTGTGATATGGCCCCGAGGCGGGAGTAGAGGGAAACCAGGCGGGCGATCATGACGCCGACAAACAACGTGCCAGTCATCGCCTCAAGCATCGCCAGCATCCGCGCTACATCCGCCACCGGAGTGATATCGCCGTATCCCACAGTCATCAGCGTTGTAAAACTGAAGTAGATGGCGGTGAACCCGCTCATCGCCGTCGCCGTTCCCGAGCGAGTGCTGAACGAGAATGCGTCGGGATTCACTTGCGCTACCAACGTGTAGGCCTGCCCCCAGAGCAATCCTAGAATCAGGTAAACAGAAATGCCGGCACACAGCACGTCCGCATCAACCCGTTCGGCCCGAAGAATGAACCCCAAAAGCGTCGCTATGATTACCACAAGAAATGCCATTGCCGGCAGAATAAACGTCAGGGTTGGGCATCTCTGGGGCCAGAGTTGATTGAGCCATATGGCGGCGAGCGCGAGGCCCACCACCGCGAACACCAGTCTGCGGCGGGAGCCCGTGGCAATTAAGCCCGTGCACATGACCAGCGTAAACAGCACCGCTTCGCATAGCTGGCCCTCCTTCAAGCCCTGAACAAACGGTGTTGCGACCAGCCAAAGCACAAGTGCCGCGAGGAACCCGACGGCGGATACGCGCGGCCTGAGCTTGCGCTGCCTGCCGGAGCTTGTCTGCCCGTTCACAGTAGTGGCGGAGTCTGTATCTGCGGGTAGGGTCATTGGGAGAGCAAATCGGGCTGCAGCGACTGTTCGGGCGCAGTGTCCACCGGTATCTGGGCGGCGAAATTGGGATCAAACCGCCGTTCGTTTCGTGACTCCATAACCGAAATCAGTGCCCAGCACTGCCGGGATTTGAGGACGAGACGCGTGCGGTGGCGTCAGCCCACTCGGAGTCCTTGAGCGACCAGCCGCCGCCCAGGGCTTTGTAGAGTTGAACGATCGCCAGCCGGCGCCCGGCCTCGATCTCCGATAGCGCGTTTTCCGCGGGATAGAGCTGCTGTTGAGCCTCCAGAACTTCGTAATAGCTCGCTTTACCTTCCTTGTAGCGGTCGGTCGCCACGGTCACGGCCTCGCGACCGGCATTGACGGCCTCCGCCTGCTCCACGCGCTCTTCTTCGTATCGGCTAACGTAGCGTGCCAGCACTACCCCGTCTTTGGCCGCCACCAGCCGCGAATCCCGAAGGTTCTGCTCCGCCTGGTCCAGTTGGGACTGCGCCGTTCGCCAGTCCGCTTCAGTCACATCGAGCTCCTGCTGGGAAATGGCATCGGTCACGCGCAGCTTCCTAAAGCGCTGGAGAGTTTTACCCATCAGTTCTGCCCGCGCGCGCCGAGTTCAAAGCATTAGTGAAGTCAGCTTGCTTCAACTCGGCCAATACCATACCGGCTTTCACCGGTGTTCCTTCGTCCCAGTCGGTGCCGGGTTCGGGCCCGATGCTGACCAGAATCCCCCCCACCTTGAAGCTCAAGTCCGTTTCGTGATCGAACTTCACCAGTGCCAGGTAAGAGGCCTCACCGACAGCCCCGGCATTGTCGCTCGCCCGGGCCACGGCGGTGCGCACCAAAGCTTTCTCGGGCGGTCTGGCCGCTGGTTTTCCGCATCCGCCGAGCGCTAACGCCACGCATAGGAACGTCAGCCCTTTGCATCCGACGCTCGCCAGGTGGCGCCTTGGATTAAAACTATCAATCATAAACATTCTTCGACTTTTCATGTGCAATTCCTTCTACAGGTTTGAAACAATTCTCCTCGGGAGACACTCGCCCTCACTTGAATGATCAACGGGACAAATCTGACTTGCTGCCAACGCGCGACGCGAAGCGGTACTGGCCATCTCCTCCCCGCACCTGATCTCCGTGTTTGCTTCGTGCATGATGCCTCCGCTGAGACTGCTGGATGTCTGTTCATGGAGCCTCCGGCTCTGCTCCTTCTCGCTTGAGACCCGCCAGGGAACGCTGTGCGAGGAATCGGGCTAAATGCGCCCGACTTGGTAAAGGGCCGGCTAATTGGATCAAGGCATGGTTCAGATTCTCTCCCGCCAGACAACAAAGCATGGCCTCACCAATCACGCTCAACGCATGAAGCCGAATGGCTTCGCTGTTGGCTTTAGCACCGAGCCAATCTCTCATCGCGGCTTGCAGCAAGACAAAATCCCGCTCCAGCCCGAAGGCCGCGTAGTTGTGCGCTGTGGAAACCGGGTCCACCAATTCCTGGAGCAGGAGTTTGGCTAGCCAAGCGTGCCCGGCGCTGAGTCTCTCCAACAACGACTCAATGAGCTTGAGCAGCCTCTGTTCCGGCGGCAAACGCCGGGAGGCAACGAAACCTCCATCATCTGAGGAAAGCCGCCGGCCGGCCTCCATCACCACCGCCTCGTAGAGTCCCTCCTTGCTTTGGAAATGATAATAGACCTCAGACACGTTGGCCCCGGCGCGCTTAGAGATTTCGCGAACGTGCGTTCCGTGAAAACCGGCCTCGGCGAACAACTTGCAGGCGACCTCGAGCACGCGGTCACGGACCGCAACGGGTGCCCCTGTTGAGGTGGTCGTCCAGTCTGCCTGTTGCCTCTGCTTGGACAACGTGTTCATAGCACCTGAAGGTCCCCTCGCCCTCTCATAAAGGCTGCCCAGGCCCTTGAGGCTCGGCCTTGGTCCATTCGGTTGAACGCAATTCGCATACGAACCCGACCTAAACAGGAATCGCGCCAACTATCTGTGCAATGCAGAAGGTGCTGGAATTCAGGCACTAACGCCTTAGAGGGAGCTCACAGGACGGAGTCGAATTCTCGAACGTCCGAAAACAATCGTTCGGTTAGGGAAGGCCCCGGCAATTCAGCCTACCCGACGGCCCAAGCACCTCTGATCTGGAATCAGATGGGCTAGGGTGGGTAACGGTGCGGATAGGGTGTGGTTAGGGTGGGGGCTATGGGGCTAGGCAGGTCGCAGGGAGGGGCGGGCGAGGGCAGTCTTGGCGGCAAAACCCCCGTCACCCCGGTTAACTGCGGCCCGCTTCTGACTTCTTCAAGCCCCACTTGTCCATCCTTGAGAGCAGGGTGGTGGGCTTGATGCCTAACAGTTCCGCGGCCCCACCGGGTCCTTTGATCTTCCAGTTGGCCGCTTCCAACACCACCCGGAGGTTGTCGCGCTCGCGGCGCTCGAGCTCAGCTTCGGTGAGGAACTGGTGTTCAGCCACGCTGCCAGTCGACAAATCGGCCTTAGGACTCGGCGCAGAGGCAGGTGCGGATTGCCCGGCGATGGGCAGGTCGAAGTCCAGTGCACCGCCACGGGCCAGAATCACCGCCCGCTCAATCACGTTGCGCAACTCCCGCACATTGCCCGGCCAGTCGTAATTCTGGAGCTTGGCCACCGCCGCCCGGGTCAGCCGGGGTTTGGCGCACTTCAACTCCCGGGTGGAGAGCTCGACGAAGTGCTTCGCCAGTAATGGGATGTCATCCATTCGCTCCCGGAGCGGCGGAACCTTAATCGGAAAGACGTTCAGTCGGTAGTAGAGATCGTCCCGGAAGCGACCCACGGTCACCGCTTGCTTCAAATCCCGGTTGGTCGCGGCCACGATGCGCACATCCGCATGTCGCGTTCGGTCATTACCGACCCGCTCGTAGCGTTTCTCCTGGAGAATGCGCAGCAGCTTGTTCTGGATTTCCAAAGGAATCTCCCCCACCTCATCCAGGAAGATGGTTCCGCCCTCCGCCGTCTCAAAGCGTCCGGCCCGGTCCTTCACCGCCCCGGTGAAAGCCCCTTTGACATGGCCAAAGAACTCGCTCTCGAACAATTCTCGGGGGATGGAGGCGCAGTTGACTCGGACCAGGGGTTTCTCCTTGCGAGCACTGCGGCGGTGGATTTCATGCGCTACCAATTCCTTGCCTGTTCCAGTCTCACCCAGAATGAGCACCGAAGCGTGCGTGGGGGCTACCACCTCGATCTGGCTTACAATGTGCCGCAAGGCCGCGCTTTGCCCGACCAGGTCGCCGAAGGCTTTGGCCTCCACCACCGCCTCCTGCAAATAGGTATTGTGCAATTCCAGTTGCGCTTTGAGGCGCTGGATTTCCTCAAAGGCGCGCGCGTTGGCAATGGCCGCCCCGATGTGGTCAGCGAAGATCTGCCCCCAAGGCCGGAGTTGCTCCTCAAACGGTTCTCGTGTGGCCGCTGTGATCGCGCCCAAGACCTCACCTTTGAAGCGGATCGGGGTAATGGAATACGCGCGGATGTGCTCTTCGCGGATCCAGTCGGGCGCGAGCGGGGAGGCAGGCTGCTGGTCCAGGTCTGTAACGACCCGCTCCTGACCGCTGGCGACTGCCATCCCTAACGGCGTGACGCCTAGCGGCACACGAGCGTTAACCATTTGAAATTGGCCTAGCCCTTGACCCGGGTCCAAAATCGATTTCGCGTTGCCCCCGACCAGGTGCAGGCAGCGGGATTGATCGGGACATTTGGAACGGAATGCGCACGTGGCGCACTGGTCACCCTTTTCAATCAGCCAGACCAGGGTACCTACCACGTAGGGCCGCTCCAGCACGCGCGCGACGAGTTTCTGTAAGAGCTTTTCCAGCGACTGCTCGTGCGCAATCTCAACCAGGACCTGCGCGGCGAAATTAGGATCGAACCGACTTTCACTTCCTGAATGCATAACTGATCCGCCGTGCTGGCGTCGTGGTGATCCTTTCTAGTCGGGATTTCAGAATGGTGAGGCCGTGTGGCATTTCACAGAAATGACATAAAGACAAAAGAGCAGGGCAGCGAAACAAAACACGACAAAGCTCCAGATTGCCAGAATTTCCCCGCCAGGATGGCTGGAGGCGGCTGGGCCCCTGGCGCTTCGGCTATCACGCCCGACCAAGCGTCGCTCGGAGTCCGCGGGCACTTGATGGGTTTGCGAGAACACACACGTGGCCTGGTGGTCGTGGTTCCGATGGCATTCGATCATATAGCTCTCCGCTCTTTCGGCTTCAGTTGCGGCTTGGTTAGCGAGACGAAGGAGACTTGGCAGCTAGTTTGATGGCTTTCTCGGGCTCCCAACCACCACCCAGCACTTCATAGAGCCTTACTTCGTTCTCCCGCTTGGAGAGCTGCGTCAAAACAAGCACCTGCTGTGAGGCAAAGAACGATCGCTGGGCGTCGAGCACGCTCAGGAAACTGTCGAGGCCTTTGTCATAACGGGAATAGGCCAGGCGGTAGGTTTCGGCATTGGCATGCACCAGGGATTCCTGGGCCGCGACCTGCTCGTCCACCGTGCCCCGAACTGCCAGCGCGTCCGCCACATCGCGGAACGAGGATTGAATCGCTTTCTCGTACTGAGCCACAGCAATGTTCCGCTGCACTTTGGACGCCCGGAGCGTGTACCAGGTGCGCGGGTCGAAGATCGGCATGACAAGCTGAGGCGTGTAGCTCCACACGCCCGATGCCGATTTGAACAGGTTTCCCAGGTCGCTGCTGGCGGTGCCGACAGCGGTGCTCAGCGAGATGCGCGGGAAGAAATTGGCACGCGCCGCGCCGATGTCAGCATTGGCGCCTTTGAGCAGGTCCTCGGCCTCCAACACGTCCGGTCGACGCAGGAGCACTTCGGAAGACAACCCGGAGGCGATTTCCTTAGGAGGCATGACCCCGCTCAGGTTCGTGGGCGTGATGGACGAATCCGCGGCGGCGGAAGAGCCCACCAGCAGGTTGAGGGCGTTTTCGTCTTTGGCGACCTGTTGCGTGTAGGTGACCACATCCCGGCGCGCCGTGTCCACGGGCACCTGCGCGCGGGACACGTCCAGTTGGGTCGCCAGTTCCAGCTCGAACCGCCGTTTGACCAGGTCATAGGAAGCCTGTTGGGTTTCGAGCGTCTGTTGGGCGATGCCCAGATTCTCGCGGTCGGCGACCAACGCCAGGTAGGCCTGGGCGACCGAGGAGATGAGCACGATCTGCGTGTTGCGCCGGGCTTGCTCGGTGGCGAAATACTGTTGCTGGGCCTCCTGGCTGAGACTGCGAACGCGACCGAAGAAGTCAATTTCCCACGAGGCCACACCCAGGCCGGCGCTGTAGGTGCCCACAGTCTGGGCTTGGCCACTCCCCGAAAAGTCCTGGGGCACCCGGAATTTGCCGGCGGTACCGCCCGCGTCCACGACGGGCAACAATGCGGATCGCCGTATGCCGTATTGCGCGCGCGCTTTCTCCACATGCAGAGCAGCCGCCCGAAGGTCGCGGTTATTCGCCAGGGCTTGTGCAATGATCTCTTTCAGCCTTGGGTCGGTGTAGAACTGCCGCCAATTGAGATCAGGCACGCTCGATACGTCATTCGTCGGGGCAATCGTCGCATTGGTCTGGGCATACGCCGGACCGCTCGGCCATTGACCCGGGACCGGCGCGGTAGGCCGGGCGTACTTCGGCGCCATCGTGCAACCAGCCGCGGCTACGGTAAGCAGTAGAATACAGAAATGCGTTTTCATTTTTATAAGCGGTTACATGGTTCCATCGTTACATAGTTACATGGGACAGCTTCGCCGTTTGGAACCATGCAGCCATGTAACGTGGTAACCATTTAACGTTTGTCGTTGTTCGCGTTCTAGTGACTCGGCGCAGGTGTCAGCCCAACCGTGACCGGTGACGCTTGCTTTCTCTTGGCGAAGACGCGGGACACCAGGACCAGGAACAGTGGGATGAAAAGCAGGTCAATGCAGGTCGCCGAGAGCATTCCCCCGCACACCGCGGTCCCAATGCCGTTCTGAGCGCCCGCGCCCGCGCCGGTGGCCAGCGCCAGAGGCAGCACGCCGAAGAAGAAGGCCATCGAGGTCATCATCACCGGGCGGAACCTGGTCTTCACGGCGCCGAGAGTGGCTTCCACCAACCCCTCGCCCTGCTCCATCCGTTGCTGTGCGAATTGAATGATCAGGATCGCGTTCTTGGTTGAGAGGCCCAGAGTCGTCAGGAAGCCAATCTGGAAATAGACGTCGTTGGGCAGGCCCCGCAGCCAGGTGGCCAGCATGGCGCCGAACACGCCCAGCGGCAGCATGAGCATGTTCACAAACGGGATGGTCCAGCTCTCGTACAGGGCCGCGACGCACAGAAAGATGATCAGCACTGAAAAGGCATAGAGCGAGACGGTCTGAGACCCGGCTTGCTTCTCCTGGTAGGAGACGGCGGTCCACTCGTAGTTGATGCCCTGGGGCAGCTTGGCGGCCAGTTCTTCTATCGCCTGCATCGCTTTGCCCGAGCTGACGCCGGGCGCCGGCTCACCCCAGATTTCACAGGCGGGAAACGCGTTGTAACGCTCCAACCGCGGCGAGCCATAACTCCAACGGCAGGAGGCGAACGAATCGAAGGGCACCATCTTGCCATCGTTGTTGCGCACGTAGAACCGTTTGAAGTCTTCCGGCAACATCCGGTAGGGCGCATCGGCCTGCAGAAAGACCTTCTTCACCCGCCCGGCTTGCACGAAGTTGTTGACGTAGGTGCTGCCGAAGCCTGCCGAAAGCGTATCGTGCACCGCATCAATGCTCAAACCCAGGGTGCCCGCCTTTTCCCAGTCCACGTCCGTCCGGTATTGCGGCTCGTCGTTAAGGCCGTTGGGCCGGACTCTAACCAGCCTCGGGTCTTGCGCCGCCATGCCGAGAAGCTGGTTGCGGGCATCCATCAGGGCCTGGTGCCCCAGCCCACTGCGGTCCTGCAACTCGAAATCGAATCCCATGGCCTGTCCCAGCTCGATCACCGAAGGTGGCGGGTAGAAGAACACCAGGCCGGCGCGATTGTTGGCAAAGGCTTTCGTGGCGCGTTCCGTGACGGCGGCGATCTTCAATTCCTTACGACCGCGCAGCTTCCAATCCTTCAGTTTGATAAACATCATGCCGTTGTTTTGCGTGCGCCCGGAGAAGCTGTAGCCGGCGATCGGCGAGACGGCTTCAATGGCGTTCTTCTCCTTATCCAGGAAGTAGTCTTGAATCTTGTTCAACAAATCCTGGGTCTGTTCGATGGTCGTGCCGGTCGGCATCATCACCTGGGCGAACAGAATTCCCTGGTCTTCATCGGGCAGGTAGCCCTTGGGCATCCGGCTGAACACCCATCCCACGGCTCCCACGATCACGAAAAACATCACCACGTAGCGGAAGCTGTGGGCAAACGAGTGTCCCACCAGCCCGACATACCGGTCCCTGGCCTTCGAGAACACGCGCTCGAACCAGCGGAAGAAGGGCCGCAGGAACCAAACGGTGTGTGATCCCGGCTCATGCCCAGCGGGCATGGGTTTCAGAATGGAGGCGCAGAGCACCGGCGTCAGCACCAACGCCACCACCACCGACAGCAGCATCGAAGTGATGATGGTGATGGAGAACTGACGGTAAATCACGCCCGTCGAGCCAGCAAAGAAGGCCATCGGGCCGAACACGGCCGAGAGCACCAGGCCGATGCCAATCAAGGCCGAGGTGATCTGGTCCATGGACTTGCGGGTCGCCTCCAACGGCGAAAGCCCTTCGGTGCTCATGATGCGCTCGACGTTCTCGACCACCACAATGGCGTCGTCCACCAGCAGCCCGATGGCCAGCACCATGCCGAACATGGTCAGCATGTTGATCGAGAATCCAAACAGCCCCAGCAGCGCGAACGTGCCCAGCAGCACCACCGGCACCGCAATGGTCGGGATCAGGGTCGCGCGGATGTTCCCCATGAACAGAAACATGACGATGAACACGAGCACGATCGCCTCGAACAAGGTCTTCACCACCTCATGGATCGCGACTCGGGTGAAGGGCGTGGTGTCATAAGGATAGGCAACCTTGAGCCCCGGCGGAAAATCGCGGCTCATCTCCTTAATCTTCTGCTTGATGCGGTCCGCCGTGGCCAGGGCGTTGGCGCCCGGCTCGGCGCGGACCAGCAAGGTGCCGCTGGGCTTGCGGTTATACTGGATCCTTACGTCCTCGTATTCCGACCCCAGGGCCACGCGGCCGATGTCTTTGACCTTTACCACTGACCCATCCTTGTTGACCCGCAGCGGCACCACAGCGAATTCGTCCGGCGTCTTGAGCAGGTTATGGACAATGATGCTGGCGTTCAGGCGCTGGCCGGGCACCTCCGGTGTGCCGCCGAACTGGCCGGCGGAAACTTCCACGTTGTAGGCGCGCAACGCCGCCATCACGTCATCCATCGTCAGGTTGTAGTCGGTCAGTTTGTCCGGATTCACCCAGATGCGCATGGCATACTGGTAAGACAAGGCTTCGATCTCCCCCACCCCGGGCACGCGCGCCAGGATGTCCTGCAGCTTGGATTGGGCATAATCCTTCAGGTCGTTCTCGGTCAAGCTGCCGTCGTCACAGTAGAGACTCACGGCCAGGAGGTAATTCTTAGTGGACTTCTGCACGTCCACGCCCAGCCTTTGGACCGCCTCCGGGAGACTGGCCATGGCCAGGTTCAGCTTGTTCTGCACCTTGACCCACGCGATGTCCGGGTCCACCCCCGGGGCGAAGGTCAGCGTGATCTCGGACATGCCGGCGGAGTCGCTCGTGGAGGCCATGTAGAGCATCCGGTCCAGGCCGGTCATCTTCTGCTCGATGACCTGCGTGACGGTGCTCTCCACCGTCTCGGCGGAGGCGCCCGGATACATCGCCCGCACCCGGATGCTCGGCGGAGCCATCGGCGGGTACTGTGCAATCGGCAGGTTGTAGATGGACACCACGCCCAGCACCATCATGGCGATGGCGATCACCCAGGCAAAGACGGGCCGTTTGAGGAAGAATCTCGATAACATAACGTGTCTCCGGTTAAATGCTGTTTAATGGGAGGCTGACTTTGTGCTAGCGAGCGTCACCGGCTCTTTGCCGTGATCCACAGGCCGGGGTCCCGGTGCCGGGGTCTCGGGCTGCCAGGCCACCTCTTTCACCACGGCGCCGGGGCGTATTCTTTGCAGACCCTCGGCCACGACGTGTTCGCCGGGTTTGAGACCCGAGGACACCAGCCATTGCGCCCCAATCGTCCGATCCACACTCAGCACGCGGCGCTCGACCTTGCCGTCCTTGTCCACGACCCAGGCAAATGGGGTGCCCTTGGTGTCGCGGCCGACCGACTGCTGCGGCACGAGAATGCCCTCGGCTTTGACTCCCTCTTTCACCAGGGCCCGCACGAACATGCTGGGCAGGAGCACGCCGTTGGGGTTGGGAAACACCGCCCGCAGGATGACCGAACCCGTGGTCGGGTCCACCGTGACCTCACGAAACTCCAGCGTGCCTTCCAGCGGATACACGGTGCCGTCTTCCAGGACCAGTTGCACCTTGTTCTGGTTCGTTCCGTCATGATTGAGGTTTCCCTCCTTGAGACGGTGCTCCAGTTCCAGCAATGCGGTCGTGGATTGCGGCACGTCCACATAAATGGGATCAAGCTGTTGAATGGACGCCAGCGACGCCGCTTGGTAGGCCATTACGATGGCGCCATCCGTCACGCTAGACCTCCCGATACGGCCGGTAATGGGCGCAACCACACGCGTGTAGCCCAGATTGATCCTCGCGGTTTCCACCGAAGCCTCGTAATAGGCGATGTCCGAGCGCACTTGCTTCAGCGCGGCAGACGCATCGTCGTAGTCCTGCTTACTTACGGCCTTGTCCAGCAGGGCTTTCTGGTAGCGAGCCACCCTGGCCTCGACGGCAGAAAGATTCGCTTTGGCCCGGGCCAGGGCGGCCTCGGCATTGTCTAGCGACGCCTTGAAGGGGGCCTCATCAATCAGGTAAAGCACGTCTCCCTCTTTCACATCGGCGCCTTCGGTGAACAGGCGCTTTTGGATCAGCCCGCTGACCCGTGGCCGGATTTCCGCCACGCGATAGGGCGAGGTGCGTCCAGGCAATTCTGTCGTCAGCAGCACCGGCTCGCAGGAGATCGTGACGGTCGCTACTTCGGGTGGCGGCGGTGCGGCAGCTTGTTTTTTCGAACAAGAGGTTAGAACTGCCGTGGCGGCAACTAAGACCAATACATGTCGTTGGATATTCATAAACGTAAGCGATCACTAAACACAAACCGCGCCAACTATCCGTGCAATGCAGAAGGTGCTGGTGTACAGGCACTAACGGCTTAGAAGCGATGCTTGGGACCGAGGTCGGGATTTCGAACGTTCGAGAATAATCGTTCGATTAGGGAAGGACCGGCAATTGAACCTACGCCACGGCAGCGACGCAACTTCCTTCCTTCGGTGCCTGAGGGCGAGTTATCATTCCCCCGGCCACTGAACTACTCCGCTGAGTGGCTCACGATTTAGTGACCGGCACTGGTAGAAGCAGGCAGAGCCGGCTCAAACAGTCCCGTGGTTCGTTTCCTTCCTTGCCTTTTGTGAGCATCTGCATGGTTACGGCTTGGGTGGTCGTTGCGCTGGCCCGCCATTGCCCCCTTCGCCGCCTTTCGCAGCATGTCGCAAAACTTCTCTCCTGCCGGCGTCACGTCTCCGCTTTTTGCGCGTGCGATGCCGACCGAAAAGACTTCGGTCATGCCGGCCAGCGGCCGATAGCGCAGGCGGTTACCGCTCACATGTTTGAAAGCCGGAACCGCCAGCGCGATGCCGCGGCCGGCTTCAACCGCCGTGAGGAGTGAGCTGAAAGTATCGCACTCCACCGCCACGCGAGGTTTGATGCCGACCGGAGCAAACAATTCCTCGAGTGTCTGATAATAGCTGGGGTTGTCCTCGCGCCGGAGTCCGACGAGGGGCTCGGCAGCGAGCTTTCCAAGCGGGACGACCTTCAGCGCACACAGCGGGTGACCGGGAGGCAACGCGACGTAGAGCGCTTGCTTCTGCAAGACTTCAAACTCAATTCCCTCGACCTGCAAAGCGGCGGCATGGGGCGTCACGGCCAATTCCAGCGTGCCGTTTTGGAGGCCTTTGACGACTTGGTTCCGGCTGAGGTCGTGGAGCACCACATTGACGTCGGGGAACGCCTTTTGAAAGGCCCTCAGGACCGGTGCCAGAAGTTCCGCCGTGGCTCCCGCGGCGTAGCCGATGTGCAGTTCCCCGTATTGTCCGCGCGCCAGCGCACGGACCTTTTCCACGGCGGCATCGGTCTGCTTTAATAAGCTGCGGACTTCCTCCAAAAAGAGCTTGCCTTCCGCCGTCAGCTTCACCCCGCGGCGGCTGCGCCTAAGCAAGTCCACGCCGATTTCATCCTCCAGATCCTGGACCTGGCGGCTGAGCGCAGGTTGAGCGACGCGCAGTTGCGCCGCGGCTTTCGTGAAGCTCAACGCTTCGCCCACGGCCTGAAAATACCGGAGATGCCGCAGTTCCATGGTTGTCCAAGATATGCCGCAAAAGCATGACTCTGCAAGGAATAAGGTATTCGGCAGACGCAAGAACCCGGTGGAAAATGCCAGGTATGACAATAGAACGTCGCGCAGAAAATGAACAGGAAAGGCTCTCAAGACATGAGCACCGCGCCTCTGAAATCGCGTGCCGCATTCTCGATTGCTCCTGCATCCGCACAAACGAAAGGAATACAACAATGAAAGCTCACGTATTAGTCGAAGACACCCCGCCAGCGTCGCAAGCCGGCTCGCATCTTGAAACCCGCAGAGGTGAGGAAATGCACCAGCCAAGCCCACAACTGCAGATCCGCATTTACGGAACTGACGGCTCGCTCAGCACTTTCAGTCAAGACGACCCCGCCGTCGTGCAACGCATCCTCAGAGAATCCCAGCGCGCCGACTTCTTCGCGCAACACAGAATCATCGTCGCCGGCCAGTCTTCGCTCACGACATTCGTCGTCTCCAACATCGCGCGCATGGACCTGGAGGGGGAAGACCTATCGGCACGCCCGCGAACACCTGCGTCTCAAGCGCCCCAGCTCATTGAAATCTCCAAGCCGGAGTTCCTTTACCAGGTGGAGGAGCACGACCTCAAGCACGTCGAGCGACGAATGCGGGAACACGCGCCCGGCAAGGCTTTCGTGGGCTTCCTCGATATTCAACTGGTCGGTGGCCGGCACGTTTATCTGAAATTCCACGGGCTGGCCGCGCTGCCAGCCGAGCGGTTGCAAAAGGTTCACTCTTTCCTGATGTTGCCGAGTCTGTCGTTCCGACTACCGGGCGGCGGTCTGGGCATAGTGAATCTGAGCAACGTGTCCAAATTTACGGCCTACCCGGGCCCGGCTGATGTTCCGGCCGACGCGTGGGTGGGAAACGAAACACAAAACAACGAATAAGAGGAGAAATATGAACGCAGAGATCGCAATTCATCCACAACTCGAGCACTACGGGCTCACCACGGCCAACCTGGATGCCATGATTGACTGGTATCACAAGGTGCTGGGCATGACCGTTAATCATCGTTCAGCGCGGCCAGCCCGAGCCGAGAACGGACCCCCGTTTTCGGCCCTCGCCTTCATCAGTAACGATGCGGTTCACCATCGCCTCGTGTTCTTTGAAATGCCCGGCCTCATGGCCGATCCTGACAAACGCCGCCACTCGGGGCTGCAGCATGTCGCTTTCACCTATGAGACCCTCGACGATCTGCTGGGCACCTATGTTCGGCTCAAGGGGTTAGGTATTCTGCCGGGGTGGGCCGCCGATCACGGCGTGGGGACATCCTTCTACTACCTTGATCCGGACCAGAACAACGTCGAGCTCAACGTCAACAATTACCTCAATGATTGGACGGCGACGGAACACATGAAAACAATGCCTCCGATCGTAGCGCAGATTGACCCCGACAAAATGATCGCGGCGCGCAAGGCGGGCGCGTCACCTTGGGAATTGCACGAGCGTGCCTTGGCCGGAGAGTTTGCTTCGCCCAAGCCGTCCGATCCGCGCACACGCCTGTGAACCGCACCCGGGCGCCAGCAGGTGGGTTAGGCAGCCAGGAGAAACGCCAGTCACATCTCGCCCCTTCAGGGCTCATGACAAGATGAACCCTCTGAATGGGTCGTGTTTAGCTTGCTGACGTTCACGTAAATGAGATCGTTCATGCCTCCGTGAACACACCACGTCTTGTGAACATCCGTAGCCATAGCGAGGCGGTCCTTGAGAGAATGCTGGGGGAACGGTTGCGCGAGTTGCTCGGACGCATCACTTGGAGGCCGAGCGTCTCCTCAAGCTGGCGCCAGCTCGGCGGTTTCCAGGCCATCCTCTCGATAGGCCCGCCTTGGTCTCGCCGTATCCCCACCTAAACCCCTTCTATACCCCCTGTATTCCCCCTCTAAACCCCTTCTATTTCAATAGAGGGGGAATAGTGGGGGATATGGCGATTAGCTGGAGAGGCCCCGGTGCGGCTGGCCTGTGGTGCGTCATCAGATCCACCGCCGCTGCCAGCAGTTCCTTGCGAAACTCCTCCGACCCCAGCACCCAGTTCCCGCCGGAGTTGTTCGTAATCCGCCGCCGACTCCTCCGCCCGCCGCTTCTCGGTCAACGCCGCAACGTTGAAGCTCCGCTTCGGTGAGGAACTTGGGCTCAGCGGCGCTGCCAGCCGTCGAAGCGGCTGGCACACTCGGTGGAGCGGCCAGGGCGTGGTGGCGGGTGACCGAGAATTCATTGCCCCGTGCTCCGGGGGCTTGTTGCGTTGCATCAATTCTCGAACGTTCGAGACTTTGGACTCCGCCAGGCGAGCTGCTTCTGTGCGCAAACACCCCGTTTTCCAACGACTTCCGCATGAGTCGTCTTGTTGGCCCAGCACCTGCGTAAGGACGCTTCGTGCGCGAATTGCGTCCAATAACACGAACGAACGGTAGCTTCACTTGCGAGGACAACCCCGGCCACGCAGAGGGAGCTCTTACCTGCCATGCGTTGATGGGCTTGGCGCAATTCAGGAGCTGAGCAATCCACGAAATGAAGCCAAACTGCATTACAGCGATGGGGGCCGGGGCCACGGCGGGGATCGGCCGTTTGGGAACGACCGGCCTGTTTCTGGCTCACACACTGTTTTGTTGTCTGACGCCGCCGGTCAAAGGCACACGCGTTCTGAAGCAGATCTGGTTCATTGGGTGGAAATCAATGCTCGTCATTGCGCTGACGGGAACCTTCACGGGGATGGTGCTGGCCCTGCAGAGCTTTCCCACTCTGCGGCGAGTGGGTTCCGAGGCGCTCCTCGGGCCACTGGTCGCACTTTCGTTGACTCGCGAACTCGGGCCGGTGCTGACGGCGCTGATGGTCACCGGGCGCGCGGGTTCGGCGATCGCGGCGGAGATCGGGATAATGCGCACCACTGAGCAGATAGATGCCCTCGAATTGATGGGCCTCAATCCGTTGCGTTACGTCGTTGTGCCGAACCTCCTTGCCGCGCTGGTGGCCTTGCCGCTGCTCACGGCCGTCTTTGATGTGGTCGGGACGTGGGGAGGCTACCTGGTTGGTGTTCGACTCCTCGGCTTGGATGGCGGCACCTATTTCGGGGAGATCAGCAACCACGCGGAGATGAAGGACATCCTGGGAGGCATCTACAAGGCCCTGACCTTTGGCCTGATCATCGTTTGGGTGTGCTGCTACAAGGGATACCACAGCCGGTTCGGGGCCGAAGGCGTGAGCGCCGCCACGACGCAGGCGGTGGTCAACTCTTCGGTGCTGATCCTCGTTTGGGATTACTTCGTGACCTCGGTTGTGTTCTAGGGAGGCAAGCCATGATCCGAGTCGAAGGAGTGTGCAAATCGTTTGGGAGCCAGGAGGTGCTCCGCGGCGTGTCGTTCGACATCCAGCCGGGCGAGTTCACGGCGCTGATCGGGCTCAGCGGCTGTGGGAAGAGCCTGCTGCTGAAACACCTGGTCGGCTTGCTCAAACCCGACCGCGGCCGGATTTGGATCGGCGGCCAGGACATCGGACAGGCTAGCGGGAGACAGCTCGAATTCCTGAGAAGCCGGATCGGCTTCGTTTTCCAGGGAGGAGCGTTATTTGATTCCATGACCGTCTATGACAACGTGGCGTTTCCTCTGCGCGAGAAAACCCGCCTCCGTGAGGCAGACGTCCGCCGGAAAGTAGAAGAGGAACTCGAACTGGTCGGTCTGTACGATGCTGCAGGCAAGTTCCCCGCCCAACTGAGCGGCGGCATGCTCAAGCGGGTCGCGCTGGCCCGCGCGCTCGTGCGCGATCCGGAGATAGTGCTCTTCGATGAGCCCACGACCGGCCTGGACCCAGTAGTCTCGCGCGCTGTGCTGGAGTTGTTTGGCTCGGTGCACGAGCGGCTCAAGCTCACCGGGATCCTGGTTTCGCATGAGATTCCGCGCATCTTCGAGATCGTGCAGCGAGTCGCGATGCTGCACGAGGGCCGGATTATCGCCATGGACCCTCCCGAACGGTTTTGCGCTCTGCCCAATCCCGTCGTGCAGCAATTCGTGAACGGAAGCCGCGTAGAGCAGTGCGTCTCGCCTGCCCGAGCGCCAAACAGGATGCTGGGCAGGCGAGAACGCACTGCCCTACTCAGCACAGCCAACCCTTGTCACCTGATGCGAGGCGCAAGTCTGACATGAAAAAGGCGTATTTAGAATTCGTGGTGGGTCTGTTCCTGGCTATTGGCATCGGCTGCCTGGCCTGGTTGAGCATCAAACTCGCCCGGAAGGAGTTCTTCGCCCGGGACGGCTACGAGGTCCAAGCCGCCTTCAGCAACGGCAGCGGCTTGTGCCCGGGGACGCTTGTAGTGATCGCGGGCGTTCAAGTCGGCCGCGTCAGAAGTGTCGGGCTTGAGGATTACGAAGCCAGGGTCAGGATGGTCATCCAACGCGGCGTGGTGTTGCAGAAGGACACCATCGCCTCGATCAAGACCAAGGGCCTGATTGGTGAGAAATACATCGAACTTACCCCCGGGGCTTCGGAGAACTGCATCAAACCGGGCGGCACGATCCGCGACACGCAGCCGGCGATGGACCTGGAGGTAATGATAGGAAAATACATCCAGGGGAACCTCGCGAAACCGGACGACAAAAGCCCGCCAGCCCGTTGAACCCATGTCGTGAACTTGCCCCTTTAAAACCTATGAGAACACTCGAATGCATTTTGCTGACGCTGATCACGTTGGGCCTCACCCCGTGCACCCGCGCCGAACGACCGACGAACGAGATCCGCGCCGCCACCGACCGCGTCCTCGCGCTGCTGCGCGACCCGGCTCTCAAAACCGACGCCCGCAGGTCCGAGCGGCGGCAATTGATTCGGAAGGAGTTCGACCAACTGGTGGATTGGCCAACCATTGCCCGCAGCAGCCTGGGACACCATTGGGCGAAGCGCACGCGCGCCGACCAAGCGGAGTTCGTCGCCGTCTTTAGCCGGTTTCTGGAGGAAACCTTCATAGACAAGATCGAGACTGACTCTGGCGAGCTGGATAAGATTGATTACACCGGAGAGAAGATCCTGGACGACTATGCGTCCGTGAAAGTCCAAATCACGACCAAGGACCAGATTGCCCATCCGGTCGAATACCGGTTGCAGAAATCTGGCACGTGTTGGCGGATTTACGACGTGCTGACTGAAGGCGTGAGCCTGGTGAAGAATTATCGCGATCAGTTCGATGAGATCCTGGCGAAATCCTCCTACGAGAAACTCGTGGCTGATCTCCGGGCCAGGACCCCACCGGGGGCGCTGTAGCACTCTTATGCCATCCTGCCGGCCACAGCTCTGATTTATGAAACCGATTGTTTTAGCTGCATGTTTAGTCCTCTTTCTGTGGCCTGCCCGGGGCGGCCAAAACCCGGCAGCGGAATCCTCGCCCGTCCTCCGTAGCGGCATTGCGGAGGGTGGACCGCCGGCAGTCCGCCCCGCGAACGAGGAAGAGAAGCCGTTTCAGGATCCGTTTGCCTCTGACCAGGCCAAAGCCCAACCGAGAATCAAGGACCCGCTGCAGCCGATGAACCGCGCCTTCTTTCATTTCAATGACAAGCTCTACTTCTGGGTCCTGAAACCCGCGTCCAAGGGCTACAGCACGGTGGTTCCGCGTCCGGCTCGGACGTGCGCAGGCCACTTTTTTGCCAACGTCAAGTACCCGATCTATTTGGTCAACAACCTGCTCCAAGGCAAATTCAAATCCGCCGGCCTGGAGACTAGCCGCTTTGTGGTCAATTCCACGGTTGGCATAGCCGGGTTTTTCGATCCGGCCACGCACTGGAAGCTCCAGGCACACCAGGCGGATTTCGATCAAACGCTCGGCTGCTATGGCCTCGGGCCGGGGATCTACTTCGATTGGCCGGTGTTCGGTCCGTCCAGTCCGCGGGGCACCGCCGGTTTGTTGGGCGATGGGGCATTGTCCCCCTGGATGTACGTGGGTGGCGCCGCCGTAGTTTATGCTGTCCCGGCGTACCGAGAAGTGAACGGTGCTTCCCTCCGAACCGGCGAATACGAGTCTTTCAAGAAGGCCACGCTGGACCCCTATGTTGCGATGCGTTCCGCCTACTATCAGAACCGCGCCGAGGCTGTGGCGAAGAGCAAGGACAAGCCATGAGCGACGTAGGAATGGGAAGGTGCAAGTCAGGCTTGTAAACTAAAAGCGAACTATATGAGCTTTCAACTTAATGCATCCTTAGACTCCACTGCGGTGCTGGATGAACCTTCGTTCAGTGATGCAGGACCAACCACCCTGTGCCGGGGTGCCGAGGCATCTCGATTTCAAGAAGGATTCCGTGAGCGCGAGGTGGCGCCATCGCCAGAAGCCCTTACACAAGCTGAAGAAGCAGGAACCAACCATGACGCCACTTCACAGCAAAGTGAAGCTGGCGCCATCCCAAAAGAGTCCGCAGCAGGCCAATACGACTCGATCACTGGGCTCTACCTGCGAGACATTGGCCGGGTCAAGCCGCTCACGCGGCAGCAGGAGATCGAGTTGTCAGCTCTCGTCAAGAGAGGGAACGGCGAGGCTCGCGATCAAATGATCAAGGCCAACCTGGGGCTCGTGATCACGATCGCGCGGGGTTACGAGGGCCTGGGTGTGCCGCTTCTGGATCTGATCAGCGAAGGCAACCTCGGGCTCCTGAAGGCGGTCGAACGGTTTGACCCGAGCAAGGGTGCGAAGTTTTCCGGCTACGGCGCACGGTGGATCAAGCAGGCCATCACCCGCGCCTTGGCACGCCAGGCGAAAGCCGTTCGACTGCCTACCCATGTGGCGGAAAGACTCAACAAGATGCGCCGGGCCGCCTGGCGTCTGCGCGAGGAATTTGGCCGCGAGCCGACGGATGAGGAATTGGCCGCTGAACTGGGACTCACCCCACGGCAGATCTCTGAAATGAGGATGGCGAGTAGTCATCCCGTTTCGCTCGATGAACCCATCGAAGAGGAGGATTCACCCAGCTATGCCGAGATTATCGCGGACGACAGAGCCCGGACGCCCTATGAGAAGCTGGAAGACAAAGCGGTTCTGGCGACCTTGCAGGACAGTTTCCGCACCCTGGATAGACGGGAGAAGGCGGTCCTGCGCTCACGGTTCGGGCTGAACGGAGCACGACCCAGGACACTGGAGAAGATCGGACAGCGGTTGAGCCTGACCGACGAACGTGTGCGCCAGATACAAGATGGGGCACTCAAAAAGCTCCGCCGCAGGATCAACAACCTGGAGAACTACGGGGCTATCGGCGGCGCCACGGAATGCAGGAGGTTTCGAGCGCCTGCCGCACCATGGGGGTGCCGATGAATATTGATTCACTGGACGGCTTGTCCACTCGGGGCAATCTCCATCGCCCACAGGCATTCCCCCAGGCGAACCGACTTGGATTCCTGCCGCAAGGAGGAAGAGCAACAGAACTCCCAACGAACGGCAGCGGGACACTTGCACGCACTGCTTGCCGCAACGAGAACTCGGGCGCTCAGGCGACAGAACTCCCGTCCCCAGGACCTGGGAAAAATGGCCACCGGGAAGTGCTGCAGGCGCTCGCCCAGTCGAACATTCTCGCAGACTACAAACGTGCCTTTAGCGGCGCCACCGGGCTACCGATTGCTTTGCAGCCGGTCGAGACCTTTCAACTGCCGAATCAGGGCAAGGCCAATGAGAACCCGTTTTGCGCTTTATTGGCGCAAAAGGGCCGAAGCTGCGGGGAGTGTCTGAACTTGCAGGCTAGCGTCAAGAACGCGGCGAAAGATCGCCCGCACACCTCGGTCTGCCATGCCGGTTTAAGCGAGACGGCGGTGCCGGTTCGACTGGGAAACCGGCTGATAGGCTTCCTGCAAACCGGCCAGATCTTCCACAAGAGCCCAACGGAACAGCGGTTTCAGCGAACCGTCGAATGGCTTCACGGTTTGGAAGTGGACCTCGATCCGCGGGAGCTGAGGAGTGCATACTTTCGGACTCGTGTCGTCGCGCGGCACGAGCATGCTTCGGCGATTAAGCTGCTCAGCATCTTTGCGCAACACCTATCCATTCTGAGCAACCAAATCCTGATCCGGCGCAGCAACACGGAAGCGCCGTGGATCGGTAAGGCAAAAGCTTTTATCCGTGAACAGCATGCCGAGAAGTTGCGGTATGCCGACGTTGCCAGGTTCGTAGGTATGAGCCGGTTTCACTTCTCTAAGATGTTCAGCCAATGCACCGGTTTGACGTTCACTCACTACCTCTCCCGCGTGCGTATCGAACACTCCAAGGACCTCTTGCTCAACCCTGACTTGCGCGTGAGTGAAATTGCTTATGACGTTGGATTTGAGTCGGTGACTCACTTCAACCGGGTCTTCGCAAAGATAGTCGGCCAGTCGCCGACCGACTTCCGGTGCGGCTGCAGGGCAGCATGCAACAAACCGAATCCCTGCCACACTGCGCAGCGCCGCACCTCCGGGCCTCGAACGGGGGAGAAGGTGCGATTTATCGAACGTCCGAACACTCGCATGGGTTCCGAGGTGGCATCGCGAATGCGGGAAGCTGCATAACTGGCGCACCTGCAAGGGAAACGCTGAATTCCTGGAACCTGGCACGAAACATGTGTTTAGCCTTTTATGACGACCTGCGCTGATCCAGGAATGATAAACATAGAGGTTCCGCCGGGTCGCGTATCTTGATGAATCAACTCAGTTCCAACGAAAGCCTCTTCGGAGGGAATGGGAAGTGGTCTCGCACCCGCCTTCGCGGAATCGCGTTGGCGGTCCTGGCTGGGGTTGGCATTTACTTATGCTATCGCTTGGCCCTGCCTTGCATACCCTCCCTGATCTGGGCGGGTGCGCTGGCGTTAGTCTGCGCCCCGTTGCATCGCCGGATTGAGGCCAGGGTGAGAAGACCGAGCCTGGCGGCGGCGGTTTCTCTGGTCATCATTGGATTGCTCGTGGTGGTACCCGCGACATGGTTTGCGCACAAGCTGGCGGAGCAACTGACCTTGGTTCCGCAATCCATCCAAAAACAAATCGCAGCCGGCAAGTGGCACATGGCTGGCGACGCCTATCCGCAAGTGGCTCGCATTGTGGGTTTGGTCGAGCAGGAGGTTAGTCAGCCGGAAAACGCCTCCATGGCCACGAACTGGCTCAAGACCACCGCCTCCAGCTTGATAAAGGAATCAGCGATAGCCGCCCTTCAGGTTTGCCTGACCTTGTATTTCTTGTTCTATTTTCTGCGCGATCGAGTTCGCGTGCTCAAGGCCATCCGCTCGTTCTCGCCCTTGACCGAAAACGAGACCGACACCCTCTTTGGCCGGGTCAATGACACGGTTCATGCGACCCTCTACGGCATGCTCGCCCTCTCCGCGCTCCAAGGGTTGCTTGGCGGCCTGATGTTTTGGTGGCTGGGGGTTCCTTCCCCCTGGTTCTGGGCGCTGGTGGCGGCGGTCTTCGCCTTCGTGCCGGTGGTAGATACCGTTGTCCTTTGGCTTCCGGCAGCGGTATATCTCGGACTGGAGGGCAGGTGGGGAGAGGCTCTCGGCGTAGCGGCCCTGGGCACCGTCCTGGTCCGCGTGCTCGAGAACTTCCTTTATCCGGTGCTGGTGAGACATCGGCTAAAGGTCCCGTCAGTAAGTATCTTTGTCGCCCTCGTGGGCGGGCTGCTCCTCTTTGGCTGGAGTGGACTCGTGCTTGGGCCGGTGGTAGTTACGGTCACGAGCGCTCTTCTCGAAATCTGCCGAAGCCGCATTGGCGAGCCGCAATTAGCGGTCCGGAGCCCCGACCGCCCAAGGATCGAGGCGGTTAACCCGCATGTCTGCGGAGCAGACGCGGGTGAGCGCGTTGCCGACTTGCCTCTGAATCCGGGCGAGTTCTTGAAAGAGCAAACACATCAGGCCTGAAGAAAGCAAGATATCCGAGTCTGACGAGAGCATTGCTGGCCAGCCTCTGTAACTGCATGCCGAAACCTCTGAACCCATCGTCAGCGGCCATCGGCCTGGCGGTCGTGATGCTCGTTGCCTCAGCCCAGGGGCAACTGCTGGGACCCTCCCCGCAGCGTGACATCGAACAAGGCGCCGAAGTGGCCAAGCTGGTCGAGCAGCAGATCGGCCTCTGCTCTCTCCCGGAGACGCAGGCCTACTTGCAGCAAGTCGGCGAGCGCCTCGCCGCGGCCGCAGGCGACCCGCGCTGGAGGTTTTCCTTTCAGATCGTTGACCAGGAGGAACCCAACGCCTTCGCGATTCCCGGAGGTGGCATCTACGTGTCCCGTGGGCTGCTCATCCTGACCGAACGCGAGGATGAACTGGCCGGCGTGCTGGCCCATGAAATCGCCCACGTGACCCAACGGCACTCCGCCCGCCAACAGCGCAAGAGCATCCTGCCCGGCCTGCTCTCTCTGCCGGGCCGCGTCGTTGGCGGTGTGGTGAGCGAAGATCTCGGCGCATTGATCAACGCGCCCGTTGACGTCGTCGGCGGGGCCTGGTTGAGCCGCTATAGCCGCAGTCAGGAGAGCGAGGCGGACCGCATCGGCATCCGCACCGCGGCTCAAGCGGGATATGATCCCACCGCGCTGGCCGATATCCTTGTCCGCCTCGAGCGGGACGCAGCCAGCCAGACCGGCCAGGAGCGGCGCTTCAGCATCTTTGATTCGCATCCCATGACCGAGACGCGCCTTCGGGACATCCGTCGCCGGGCCACCTCATTGACGCCGGCCGCGGAACCCCGGATCGCACCCGACCCTGCCGCGCTCTTCGCCAAGCTCGATGGCATCTGGTGCGGAGAAGATCCCCGGACGGGCATCTTCCGCAAAGACCAATTCCTGCAGCCGACCATCGGCTTCACCATCACTTTTCCGAGCGGCTGGAAACACCGCAACACGCCCCAGTACGTTATCTCGACGCACCCTCGGCAGGAGGCCATGCTGTTGCTGGGCATCGCCGGCCCGGCCGCCGACCCCGCCGCGACCGGGGAGAAATTCATTCGGCAAATGCGGGCCAAGGCTCGGATCGAACCGGAGACCACCCGGAGCGCGTCGCTGGGCGACTTTCCCGTCTTTATTGCCACCTACGTGGATCGGTCCGGACGTGCCCCAACCTATTTGCATTTCGCCTGGGTCGCCATGGCCGGGAACACTTACCAACTGATTGGCCTGGCGCCGGAAAAGCATTGGGAAACCCTCAGGAACGCGGCGCTCACGCTGCGGCCGCTCACTCCGGCTGAGCGCGCTTCGGTGACTGGCAAGCGCCTGCGCATCGCGACCGCGCACCGGGGCGAGCGCCTCGAGACGCTCGCCGCCCGCACCGGCAACGCCTGGCCCCCCGTATACACCGCCCTGGTCAACGAGCTGAACGCTGAAGCGGAACTGCAGGAAGGGCAACTCATCAAGATCGCGCACATCGAACCGCTGGAGCCATGAAAGACTCGTCAGAGCCGGCCCAGAGACCGGTCTGGCTACGGGTGGATCGGCTGCTGGACGAATGGGTCATCCTCAAGGACAGCGCAAGTTGACCCCGATTGGACGAGCTTGTAACGGATTTTGACTCCGTGCCGGTCATCGCTCAAGCCAACGAGGCGCAGGATCCCGAGCGTCCCCTGGTCAGTCTGAAACACGTAAGTGTCCGGCTGGCCGCTGGCCAGGAAGAGCAGGCGTCTCGGGGAGTGCCGGTCGGCGGCCGAACGCGGGATGCCGCAAACAGCCTCCGCTGCGCTTTCCTCCCAACACTTCGTGTCGAGCGGAACTACTGTCATATTATACGTTTGGCAGGCAGCGGCACCGTCCGGCCAAACAAAACTGGAGATGTTCACGCCGTTGGTTCGAAACCAAATCACCAAGGCGCGGGCGTCATCGTTGAACTGATCGAGGCGGGGCTCCGTCAGCCATCGACCGGTTTCCAGATTGAGAATCTCAGTGTGTCCACCACTTTTGGCGGCCGGGAGGGTCGCCTCTATCACCGGCCCGAAGCCCAGGCGGGCGCCGGCCACCTGCTCCAACTTGACCGCCGGATGGATCCCGGTGGCGGCGTTGGCCTGAGCTTCGCCGCATGAAGGCTGCCGCGGTGGAGTTTCCCGTGAGACATGATAGGCCGCCGCCGTCGCCAGCACGGCGCCCAGGACAGCCGCGGTCAGGAACCACTTTTTACCAACCATAATATTCTTCCTTTCTTTGCCGCTTGTTTGCGGCTCAAATCAACTTCATAGCTCCTTGTGCACAGCCTGTGCCAGGGGGAGGGCGGCGCCTAAGTAGCTGTTGTTCAGTCATTAACGCGCCGCAGCGATCCCTTCAGACAGGTTCGCTTAATTGAACGCGCGAAAAACCGTTCTCTCTTGAAGAGGAGCAGCGCTGTGGAAACAAACAAATCAAGGAAGCTGAAGCATTTACGGCCACAGGGTTGCTCGTGCGGTCGGCTGTCCATAGGCCGGCGGGACAGTTCCAGACTTACGCCGCCTTCCGCTGCTCGGCTTGGGCCAGCTCGAGTTCCTGGAGTTTGGCCTCGGTGGTGACCGGGTCCTGCGCTTTCCCAATCACCTCTTCGCGAGCGATTCTACCGGCGAGGTACTTATCAATGAGGAAGCTATCCAGGGTGACCATGCCCCACTTGGCGCCGGTTTGAATATCGGATTGGATGCGGAAGGTCTTGTTGTCACGGATGAGAGCAGCGATGGACGGGTTGTTCATCATGATCTCGAACACGGCCACACGGCCCGGCTTGTCAATGCGGGGAATGAGCAGTTGGGAAACGACCGCCTGCAGAACTGTTGAGAGCTGAATGCGGATTTGCTCCTGTTGGTTGGTGGGGAAGGCGTTGACGACGCGGTCAATGGTCTTGGCGGCGCCAGTGGTGTGCAGCGTGCCGAACACCAGGTGCCCGGTTTCGGCCGCTGTGAGGGCCGCATCAATCGTTTCCAAGTCACGCATTTCGCCGACGAGAATGACGTCAGGGTCTTGGCGCAACGCGCGGCGGATCGCCTCGGCAAAGGTCGGGACGTCCACACCGATTTCGCGCTGCGTGACGAGGGCCTTTTTGTGGTGATGGTAATACTCGATGGGGTCCTCGATCGTGATGATGTGGACCTCCTCGCGCTCTTCGTTAATGATGTTGATCATCGAAGCAAGGGTGGTGGACTTGCCCGATCCGGTCGGTCCGGTGACCAGGATCAGGCCCCGCGGTTTGTAGAGCAGCGCCTTGGCCGAGGTCGGGATGCCGATCTGCTCCATCGTGAGGAGCGTGTTCGGAATCTGCCGCAGGACGAGAGCGAAGTTGCCTTTCTCCTTGAAGACACTGACACGGAAACGTGCGGCGTCACCGAAGGCGAACCCGAAGTCGGCGCCGCCCTTCTCGCGCACGTGCTGGATGTGGTCTTCAGAGGTGATGCTGCGCATCAGTTCCTCGGTGTCTTCCGGCCTCAGTGCGGGACCTTCGACCCGACGGAGGATGCCGTGGACGCGGATAGTGGGTGGTGTCCCGGCTCGGATGTGGAGATCGGAAGAGCCTTCGGACACGACTAGCTGCAACAAATCGGACATTGAGTAAGACATGCACCGGTACTGGTGCACCGCCCGTGCCAGGAGACACTGCAAGTCGTAAGTCTCTCACCGACAATCGCTAGCGACCTTGCTAGGTAAATAGCGAGGGGGGTCGCAGAATCGAACGTCCGAAGGGCCGACCTGCGACGGTGCTCTCGAATCTGAAAGCTATTGGAGCGCCTTCAGCTCTTTAGCGAGGTGGCCCCAAGGGGCGGGGGCGAGCGGCATCAGGTAAATGCCGATGAGACAAAGAAGACGAGGTGGAGAAGAGCGACGATGGCATAGGCGGCGGCGGCGGTATAGACGAGGGCACGGCCCCAGCGCGTCTGGAGCAAGCGCGTGACCGCGCACAGGAAAGCGATGACAGCAGCGACCTTCAAGACCCACACGCAGGCCCAACCATTCTGGATGAGGCGGGCGCCAATCGGGTTAGCCTCGATATCACCGGCGGCGGCGTCGAAGAGGCAGAGAGCGGCCACGCCCCAGCCCAAACGGGTGCCGGAGAGCGTATGGCGACGACCGTCCACAAGCCCGCGCTTGTTCGCGGCGGCTGGTTCCGGGCAAGGCTGCATCTACGTTCAGGAAATCCGCTAATCGAACTCCTCACTTCGCGTTTGCTACCCGCGGGTTATTTGGTCTGGGAGAACATCAGCATGACCCGGGGGCCTTTTGCAGTGGTAATTTGATACGTTTCTTCTTGCGGCGTTTGAGGCAGGGCTAACCCATCGCAGGTCTCGTCGTAGCTTGGCTTTCCATCTACGAGCATCATGTAGCGATGTGTGTGGTTGCCCTGAATGTCTCTCAGAATGAGCTGCCAGGTCTTGGTGGGCGCATCATAACTCAGCGGGATTTTTTGCCACTCACTGAAAGAGCCGACAACTTCAACGGCTGTGGGTTTGGGTGTTTGATCGGCCGGCACAGGCCAACGGAACACCTTGGTAAAGCCGAACCGCTGGCTGCGAGCTTCAGGCGGGGGTTGCCGCGAAGGACAGGGTGCCAGCCTGGTCATTTGCGTTGCGCGCTTTTTGTTGGACTTGCTCGCAAGAAACTGTGTGATGGAATCAAGCATAACGAAATCAATCCGGTGTGGAGGGTTCCACCTGCCAGATGTCTTGGGCGTGCAGAGTGGTGGTTCGGTTGTCGGTTATTGGCGTGCGTTTCATAAGTCTCACAGCTCTATTGCAGAGGCTATGCCAGGCAGGGGAGGCGTGGGTAAGTGCCTATGCCGCAGCCGGTAACGCCCTATCCTGGTGCATCTGGAGACGGTCGGTAACTTGAACTGCCGAAAATCCGACCCGGCTCGCGGGTTGCGTGTCGCAGAACAACCAACGGGACCCGGCTCTCTTAAAACCGCGGCTGAGGGTTCCCTCAACCGGGACGCGAGTTCAGGCCTGCAGGAGTGGAGCTTGGCGCGCGATGACGGCAAACGCCACGTCCCAGAACCCTGCGCCAACTGCCCATCCGATCCACCGCTACACCAGGCCGGTCAATTTCGGCATCTGGATGGTCCTTTGCCGAGCCAGCTATGTTCATTCGGATGAGCGCTCGCCAGAGCGGAATCCGTGACCTTCCGACCGGGCAGGCGAGCTTTTTGGAGCATAGGACGTAAACAGCCCTCACAGGTGCTGCTCCCGTACCAGCCGCTCGAAGTCGCGTGCCATAGATCTGTCGCGGGCTCGCAATTCGGCCCAACGCCGCTCCTTTGAGGGGCCATTAGGCATCGCGCGCACAGCCTTGGTCTCGTCTATAACCCACTGGATCGCATTATCCAGGAGGGCTGTGAACTCATCACGTGTTAGCGCCGGGAGCCGCGTCGGCGTTCTTGCCTGCCCGGGCAGACGCGAGGCCGGGGCGAGCGCCCAGTGCCGCGCCCCGCATCTCTGCCACAAAGCTCTTAACTTCATAAACAGCGTTCTCATCGATTCTGCTGGTCTGAACTCTCCCCATCAGATTGCGTGCCAACCACTCTGAGAAGATGGGAGCTCTAGCTTCACAGCTCTCGGTTCATTGTATTTGAGCGTGGCGAGAACCCCGAACCTTTCGAATTCAACGTCTGCCCGCTGCAAGTTGCCTTGCACCGCGGTCTCTCTTCGAAGCATGAGGGAAGTGGAGGCCTTATCCATGGGCCGAACGGTTTTCTGAACCTTCGAGATTTCGACCAGCGCCCGGTGATGGGCTCCCGGTGTCGTTCACCCTCCGCGATGGATGAATCACCCTCACACGTGCGCTCCACGAGGGCGTTCGATGGTCTGGAAGAACCCGTCGCGCAGAACTACCGCACCGTGACTCCCGCCCATGTGCAGCGCGCCTTGAAGTTGCTCCCCTCCGATGGTGCAACTGGCTAAATGGATGGACTGGCTCCATCCATGCCAGCCCAACTGGAGCAACACCAACCCAGGCAGCGCACCTGGCGAATCCGGGTCTGCTGCTTTTGGCACGTGATCTGCATTAGGAAAAACGAGGCCGCTCAATGCCCGAGCACTGTGCCCGACGGAGCGCCTGTTGAGAATATGGACAGGACATTGAATTTCGCAGTTGCCGATCCGCCTGCTATTTGGCCGACGCACCGGATTGTGGATTTGTGCGATTACCTCAGCGCGACCGTGTTGGAACCATTGTTCACGCATGAAGGAGCTAAATGGGACCAGCGGTTCATGAACTTCTTTTTCTTCGATAACGCCTGCGATCCGCTGGAACCTACGGGCACGATTGGATTCCGCGTGCCGCCGATGTTTGCGGGAAGAGTTGGTGAGTTGGAGCGGGCGCTAGCGAGTGAGTTCTCGAAGCTCAACATCAAAACCGGGCCGTTCGTCTACGAACGCAACCCGAAGCTGCAAACGGTCGAGGTTATCGTCATTCCAGTCACCGATAATCCGACCGCTCTCGATGCTCCGCCCGACGTCAATATGAGTCAGACCGGCGGGTGCCTGGTGCTGCGGGATTTGCTCGGATATCAGAGGACCAACGATCGTTACGAGTTCACGCCCGAGGACCTGATCAAACGAGTTTCGACGGTCACGGAGGATAGGATTGCCGCGTGCACGACGAGCCCCGTCAAGACGCCACAGGGCGTCCGGCGCACTCCCAGTGCTGTGAGCATGAAAGCCATCCGACGGTGCTTGGAAGAGATAAAGCAGTTTGGTCTGTGGGCGTCGAGCCATAATCACAAGCACCTGGCAGCTATAGGTTCTTGATACCACCTCCGCAGGCGCATTCTTGGATACGTCACTTCGCAGTAAGGGGCGTGGTTGAGTGCGCGCAAATGGGCGTAAAATAATGTGCTACTGGTAGCTGCGGGTAATCCGCCAGCAGAAGGGGCCGTCTAATTTCGGCGTTTCGGGCCCGCGCTGGAAGACTTGGCGGACGGTGAACTCACCCCGAGCGGCGTATTCAACGGCCCCGAGGGAGAGGGTTCGCGGCACTGCTTATGTGCTGGATGGCCGTCTGAGAGTGTGGCTAGGGTGCGGGGTGGGGCCGGTGTGGCTCCCATGGGGACCGCTCCCCATGGGAGCCACACCGGCCCCACACCGCATACACGACATATCACCGGCGGGCACCGGAGCCCCGTCGCCTCAGCCACGCTGCTCCTTCAGCAACCGCTTGAAATCTCGGGCCATGCACCTGTCCCGGGACCGCAGTTCTGCCCAGCGCCTCAGTTTGGAGGGGCTGTTGGGCATGGTGAGCGTGGCCCTGGTTTCATCAATGAGCCACTGGATCGCATCATCCAGGACCGCTATGGATTCGTCACGTGTTAGCGGCCGAAAGGGCTTCGGCGTTCTTGCTTCGACCGGCAGGCGCGCGCCCGCTATTGGCGCCCACCGTCGTGCCCTATGGCGTTCCCAAAAGGATTCAAGTTTCATAAGCATGATTGGCATTCATTTCCTGGTCTGGGTCTTCCTTATCAGATTGCGTGCCAAGCATGCTTGTTACGTGCGAGCGCTAGATTTTCGGCCACTTGCCTCATTGAGGCCGGTCAAAAACGAAGTGCAATTCTTCGAACGTGCGGAAACTCGATCCACTGTCGAGGAAGCTGCGTCCGCAAAAAGAAGCCCCGGCAGGCGTGCCTCCTGCCGGGGGAATCTTGTCGGCATACCTCCGGACGGGCTATCCCGGCCTCAAAGCGCCACCTCCCGCAAATACGCCGCACCGTCCTCCGGCGGCATCGGATTGATGAAGAAGCCCGTGCCCCACTCAAACCCAGCGGTCCGAGTCAACCGTGGCAGAATCTCGATGTGCCACCGGAAGTCCTGGTCAATCGTATCCCAGTAACCACTCCGACGATGGCCCGCCCGCGACGGCGCTGTCTGGAGGATTAGGTTGTATTGCGGTTGTTGCAAACCCCGGCTTAGTTTGCCCAGCGCGATCTTCAACGCCTCAGCCAGTTGCAGCCGCTCCTCCGGCTTAATGCCAGGAAAGTCGGCCGCCTGGCATTTTGGCAGAACGCATAACTCGAACGGAAACCGAGACGCGAACGGACAGAACACGAGGAAACCGGCGTTCTCGAACACGACCCGGCGACCATCGTGCTCTTCGTGCCGCAGGATGTCCTGAAACACGGAACGCTCTTTGCGTTGGTAGTAGTCCCGCGCCCCAAGCAGCTTGGCTTTGACGCGGTGTGGCGTGACCGGGGTCGCAATCAACTGACAGTGTGGGTGGCGGAGCGAAGCGCCCGCCTCGCGCCCCACGTTCTTGAACGCCAGAATGTAGCGGAACCGCTCGTCGCGTTGCAGGTCGCTCATCCGCTCCTGGCAAGCGGTTAGGGCCAGCGCAATGCCGGTGACGGGTTGCTCTTCCAGCGCCTGGTTGTGTTCCGGCGTTTCAATAATGACCTCGTGCGCGCCAATCCCGTTCATGCGGTCGTAAATACCCTCGGCCTCGCGGTCCAGCTCTCCTTCAATGCGCAACGCCGGGAACTTGTTGGGAATCACCCGCACCTTCCAACCCGGCTGATTTGGCCCACCACCCTCCCGCGCCGCCCAAAGCTCAGGGGGCGTCTGGCTCTCATTACCCGGGCAGAAAGGACACACCAGCGAGTCGGATTCGCTCGAAGGTTGGGTGAACTCGTGCGGCCGCTTCGCCCGGTCGGTGGCGATGATTACCCAACTCTCCGTGATAAGGTCTTTTCGCAGTTCACGCATAGCGCTCCCACGCGTGGAGAAGCCTCCAGCCCAAACCGCGCCGCTGACGTTGCTCCCACTGGCCAGCCCCATCCGGTCGCTCAGACCTCAGGTCCCCTGGATTCAATCGCCAAGCCAGTTTCCGTCCGCCACGTTCATCGTCTGTCATTGCTCGGAAAACAGGACGCTCTCGCACGCCACGGTCTCACCCGAGGCCAGGCTATTGTGGCGGCCAGCCCCACTTCTGCAAGCGAGAAAGGGCAGACACCCTGCGTCAGTCGTTGATCCACTAAACGGAACTCTCCTTCGGGCGCTTTGATGGAGGTGGCGGCCTCATGCAATGGCCGAACGGCTTTTTGGACCGTCCGGGATTCCGACCAGCACCGTTGGACAGTTGCCTGCGCTGTTTATCGTTGTAGCGCAACACCTTGTGCCGGTCTTGAGCGATTGGCCCGGCAACTGCATAGGGAACTGCTTGGACCGTGCGATCGGTCGAGAGCGTTGTCGGGGGCGTAGAAGCTTGGATACCGACAGGCATACGACTGCTCTCCCGATCGCACGGCCGACGAAGAACTAACGACGTTGTCAGTCTATGGAACTGTTTTACAGGATCTTGAAAACCGCGGTTGCGGGCGAGGCCTCGGACATTCATATCAAAATCGGCACCCCGGTGGTGCTTCGCCTCCATCGCGAGCTCCTGGCCATGGAGTGTCCCCACCCCACGGAAGAGTGGATGCGCAACGTGGTGGAGCACATCGTCCCGGCGCACCTGAAAACGCGACTGGAACAGGATCGCGGGATTGATTTTTCCTACTTTGTACCGGACATCGGACGGTTCCGCACCAATCTCTTTCAGCAGCGCGGCCACTGGTGCCTGGCCATGCGCTACGTCAAAACCACCGTGCCGAAGTTCGCCGAGCTGGGGCTGCTGGACCAGATTCGCCAGATCGCCGAGTCCCCCCGCGGCATCGTCCTGGTGGCCGGCACCACCGGGTGCGGCAAATCCACGACGCTCGCCGCGATGGTCGAACACATCAACGCCAACTTCAAAAAGCACATCGTCACCCTGGAAGACCCCATCGAATACGTGTTCGAGGACAATCAATGCGTGATTGAGCAGCGCGAAATCGGGCTGGATGCGGTCTCGTTTGAGCACGCGCTCAAGCACGTGCTGCGGCAGGACCCCGATGTCATCATGATCGGGGAAATGCGCGACTCGACCAGCTTCACGGCGGCCATGAGCGCGGCGGACACCGGGCACCTCGTGCTCTCGACCGTGCACACCACCAATGCCTCCCAGTCGGTCAGCCGTATTCTCGATTTCTTCAAAGCCGAAGAGCGCGAGCAGATTCGGCGGCAGCTTGCCGGCACATTGCAAGCCGTCATCTGCCAACGCATGGTCAGCACGCTCGACAATGGCATGACCCCGGCGCTCGAAATCATGATCAACACCCCGACGGTCAGGAAGCTCATCGAAGAGAACCGGCTGGACCGGCTTGCGGCCGCGATCGAGACCGGCACGGAGGACGGGATGCTCAACTTCAATCAGGCTCTCTATAACCTGTTCAAAGAGGGCAAAGTCAGCGAACAGGAAGCCCTGAGCAAAGCCACGAACCCGCAAGCCCTCGAGATGAATTTCAAGGGCATCTTCCTGGATGAAGGCCGCAGGATTCTGGCGTGATCGGAAGAGAGCAAGTCATGAAACGAAACTCAGCGTGCCTCGCCCCGCTCGTACGCGGCAGCGCCATAGGGCTGGTGCTGGCCCTCCTTGCCGGCTTTGCGATCTATCGCGTGAGATTCGCCCGGGTCCAGGTCATCTCCCATAGGGTTCTGACGGGGCCGATCGTAGCCGAGGTCGGGTGCACGGGTGCACTGGCGACGCACTTTAGAGCGTCGGCCAGCCCCAAGCTCGCTCAGGGCCGACTGGTTCAAGTGCTGGCGGACCAAAATGACTTCGTGACCAACGGCCAGTTGCTGGCGGTGCTGGACGATAGGGAGCAGCGCTGTCAGGTCGAGGCGGCGCAGGCGACGCTCAGCGCCGCTCAGGCGACCGTGCGCCGGGTCCAGGCAGATGAAGCGCGGGCGCAGGCGGGCTTGAAGCTGGCCGAACTAAAATACCAGCGCCAGTCCGAATTGTTGTCAGCCAAAATCAACTCGCGGCAGGAGTTTGACACAGCGGCTGCCGACTTGCAGACGGCCCAGTCAGCTCTGGGGGTGGCGCAGTCGGCTATCACCGAGAAGGAGCAGCAGCGCCTGGCAGCGGAAAAGCAGCTTGGCTACCAAAAGGAATTGCTGGCCGATACCCTCATTCGCGCGCCCTTCAACGGCCTGGTGATCAAGCGCAATCATGATCGCGGCGACGTGGTGACGCCCGGCACGCCCGTCCTCGACCTGGTAGATACCAACGAAATCTGGGTGTCCGCCAGGGTGGACGAGACCGCGCTGACGCCATTGCGGACCAATCAGCCAGCGCGCGTGGTCTTCCGCTCGGAGCCGGCCAGGTCTTATGCGGGCCGCGTGGCGCGACTGGGGCGACAGACCGACCCCGAAACACGGGAGGTTGTCGTGGACGTGCTGCTGCAAGAGCTACCCAGCAACTGGACCATTGGGCAGCGAGCGCAGGTTTATATCGAAGCGGGCCAGGCGACAAATGTCCTTGTATTGCCCGCCAAATTCCTGTTCTGGCGCGGCGGCCAACCCGGCGTGCTCGTCAACGACCAGGGATGGGCACGCTGGCGCGAAGTGAAACTCAGGCTGCGTGGGAGGGACGCGGTGGAAGTAACCTCGGGGCTAACGGTTGGCGAGCAAGTGGTCGCGCCGGCAGGCGGGAAAGCCGTCTGGAAGCTGGCGGGCCGGCGCGTGCAGCCTCAGTGTGAGCTTGGCCTAGTAAGCCAATTTGGCATGCCATGAACCTGGCCGCTCAGGATATTCGTCACAACCTCTCCCGTTTGGGGCTGACGGCTTGCGGCTCGTGCCAAGGGGCCAGACAGAGGTTTGGATTTATGAGAAATGACGCAATGAAAGCAATAACAGTGCAGATTCGCAGGCCGCAATGCCTGCTGACGTTCGGCGCCGTCCTCCTGACCGCCGGATTGATCCTCGGGTCCGAACCGGATCCCGCAACCGAGTCAGGAGAGTCCTGCGAGGCGATCAAACCGCCGGTTGATGCGGTTCCGGTGCCGCCTTTGAATGGAAAGCTCGAAAGCTTCGCGCCGGCAGTCAAAAAGGTCGCACCTGCGGTGGTGAGAATTGTCACAGCCCTGAGAGCCGACAGCCTTTCAGGTGCTATCGAGGATCCCCTCTTGCGCTCCTTGGTCGGACAAATGCCCGGAGGACATTCTCGCCGCTCCCTGGAGTGCGGACTCGGGTCCGGGGTCATTGTGACTGAGGATGGCTACATCCTCACCAACAGCCACCTGGTAAACGGACCAACCGAGATCAAGGTGACTTTGCAGGACGGGCGCGAGTTCAACGCCAAGGTCATCGGATTTGATGCCCAGAGTGACATTGCAATAATCAAGATTAACGCCCACCACCTGCCCACAGTGCCGCTGGCTGAAAGCCGCAACGTACAGGTGGGCGATTTGGTGCTGGCGATCGGCAATCCCTTCGGGGTGGGCCAGACCGTGACGCACGGGATTGTCAGCGCGACTGACCGTGGCGGCATGGGCATCGAGGATTATGAGAGCTTTATTCAAACCGACGCCCCCATTAACCCTGGCAACTCGGGCGGGGCGCTGGTGGATGTCAACGGGCGCCTCATCGGCATCAACACCGCCATCCTCAGCCGCACGGGAGGAAACCTGGGCATCGGGTTTGCCGTTCCTTCGGACCTTGCCCGCCGAGTGATGACCGACCTGGTGAAGTATGGATACGTCGTCCGCGGGTACCTCGGGGTCGAGGCTCAGAACCTGACGCCGGAGCTCGCCAAAGAATTGAACCTCGACCGCACCACCGGCGCGCTGGTGGCCGCGGTGGTGCCCAACGGACCTGCCGCGAGGGCCGGGCTCGAAGTCGGAGATGTCATTACGCGTTTCGACGGCAAGCCGGCGGGTGACGCTCGCCAGTTGAGACTCGTGGTGGCCGAGGCAAAACCTTGCCACACGGTCCAGGTTGAGGTCCTGCGCAATGGCTCGACTCAGCCGCTCCGGGTCACCATCGCCCAGGCCTCCGATTACGACCGTCTGGCCAAGGCCGATTGCTCTTATGATAAGCATCCCGGCCCTCTACAGGGCGTAACCATGGGCGAGCTGAACAGCCAACTCAGGCAGCAGCTCAAGGTTCCGCGTTATGTGCAGGGTGCGGTGGTGGTGGATGTCACGCCGTATTCAGCGGCCGCGGACGCGGGCCTCCGCCCAGGGGATGTTATCCTGTCAATGAATCGCCATGAGGTTGAGAACGCTCAAGAGGCGTCACGATTGACGCAAAACGCCAAGGACAAACGTGCGCTGTTGCGGGTCTGGAGCAATAGCGGCAGCCGTTTCATACTTGTGGACTGAAGCGAGTCCGGGTGCCACGGGCGGCTCGTTGCGCACCTCATCGCGTAACCACCGTGCCATCGCCGTCTCACTTCCGTTGCCGGGCGGAGGTGAGAAGGCAGAAGGGCGGACGCCGAAGCCGGGAGAGTGGTGGAACCCGGCCACATACGGCATGCTACGGCTGTTTCCTCGACGCCCTGTGCATCCCCTGGCCCGAAACCCATAGACGAGCACAAGCGTTGCGAACTGAAGCCCGGAACGCCAAGAGCGTCAGGAAAAGCCCTATTACTGGTATCCTTGCTGCGGAGCCTGCCACCATATGTGGTGTACTTTCCGCAGCCGCGTTTCGCTTTGCCAGACAACTGGCCGAGGCCGGAGTGGGTACGCCTTCCGGATGAGAAGTCGCTGAAGAGAACGATTCAAGCCCTTGCCGCCAGGGAGGGCTATTCAGTCAGCCGCACGCGTGCGCCCTCAACCAGCTTTTGCGCCAGGGCCATCTACGGCTAGCCTTGAATCTGGCCGATGATTTACGCCAGGGGCTCGGCTTCGGCGCCAAGTTCTCCAGCGTGCCCACGAGCCTGGCCGACGCCTGTCTGGTGCGCATGAGCAAGACCTGCCCGATCCGGTGGCGGTCACCACCGCTGCGGCCTTCCGCATCTACCGGCGCCCCAGCCGGCAGGTCATCCCCTGCTTGATTCCATGAAAGGCCGAATCACGCGGCACCACCTGTTGGCCGCGGCGAATCGTGGACCGCATGTGCTCGCTGCAAGCTCTCGTCGAGACAACCGGCCTGATGTCGGCGAAGGTCGAAGAAGAATTCATCTAAAAGTGTTCTCCCCACTCCGCACCCAACTGCTTCTCACCGGCCGGCTCGTTTAGCTAAAGCAACGCCGCCCGAAACGAGAATCACAAAAATCGAATTGGGTCAAGTACACCCAAATACACATGCAAGTTAAACTCCCGGCCTGGCGTGAAACAGCTTGACTCGAAGTTCCAGTGGAAAGCAGCATCCAGTCAGCTCTTAAAGGCATCACATGTCCGCCCCGAAGCAAAGCCGACCAGCGCTAGAGCGAGTCGCCCGAGGACCGCTCAGCCCTCTCCGCTACCCAGGCGGCAAGAGCTGGTTCCTCAGCACGGCTCGCACTTGGCTTAAGAACCAGCCCCGCCGGCCAGCCGTTCTTGTCGAACCGTTCGCCGGAGGAGCTGGAGTCTCCTTGGCAGCAGCCAACGAAAGCCTCGTCGACGAAGTCGCCTTCGCGGAACGGGACGCGGATGTGGCCGCGATCTGGAAAACAGTCCTGAACGGCGAAGCCAACTGGCTTGCCCGCCGAATCCGCTCATTCCGCATAGCCCGCAAACGTGTCGAGGCCCTCCTAGCTGAAAAACCGGCCACGCGCCGACACCGCGCTTTCCAATGCCTCCTCCGAAACCGCACCGCCCGCGGCGGGGTTATAACCGACGGCGCTGGCCTCATCCGAGAAGGTGAGGACGGACAAGGCTTAAAGTCCCGCTGGTACCCTAAAACACTCGCTGCACGCATCGCTACCATTTCATCCATCAGGAAAAAGCTGAGCTTCACCGAGGGCGACGGTTTTAGACTCATCAAGAAATTCCTCCACCGAAAAACCGTCGTCTTCTTCGTTGACCCTCCTTACACCAAGGCTGCTCGCCGCCTGTACCGCCACTGGGACATCAACCACGAACAATTGTTTAGACTCCTTTCCCATGCCAAAGGGGACGTGCTGATGACGTACGACGACACATCAGAAATCCGAGCCCTCGCCGCCAAATACGGATTCCAATTCAGGCGTATTTCAATGCGCACCACCCATCACCAGAAAAAGCGAGAACTCATGATCGCGAGGAGTTTTAGTTGGCGCAAGGCGGCACGCACGGTCCCCCGACAAGGAAGGCATGCAGAAAAGGCTGTATGCAAAGTAAACCTTCTTGTAAGTTGCTAAGCTATGAAAGTTGAGAACGCCACCTCAACGACCCCACCCGTACCGGAGTACGAGAAGGAAAGGATATCGGACCTCTACCTGGATCCGAAGAACCCCCGTCTTCTGCAATACGGGATACGGCCTAAAGCAACGCAGAAGGAAATCCTTCGTGCCCTCTGGGAGCGCCTTGCCGTTGATGAGGTGGCAATGTCAATTGCGGCAGACGGTTACTGGGGTTTCGAGCCACTCTTCGTCGTCAGGGAGAAGGTCGTGGTCACGCCCGAGGGAGAGAATCCTGATAAAGTCGCCAAGCCCAAGGAGGAAACCGTCGACGTCGTGATTGAAGGCAACCGACGCCTAGCCGCCGTCAAACTCCTCCTCGATGCAGATCTCCGTCGTAGCCTTGCGGCTGTAGATCTCCCGGTCGCCACCGAAGACAGAAGAGAAGGCCTCAAGGAGCTCCCGATCATTCGCGTCAAAAATCGTGAGGACGTGTGGCGCTTTCTTGGCTTCAAGCACGTCAATGGCCCGGCGAAATGGGGCAGCCACGCGAAGGCCCAGTACATAGCTTTTGTTCATAAGACCACGGGCGAATCACTCGAATCTATCGCCGCCCAGATCGGCGACAAACACCGAACGGTTCAACGCCTCTATCGCGCCCTCATGGTGATCGAGCAAGCGGAGCGCGCGAACGTTTACAAGCGCGACTATGCCTACAAGAATCAGCTTTCCTTCTCCCACCTCATGACGGCCCTGGATTACGAAGGCTTTCGCTCTTTCCTAAAGCTAGCGAACAAGGAGAGCGAGACGGAGAATCCAGTGAACCAGAGCCGCCTCAAGCAATTGGGCGAAGTCTGCATCTGGCTCTGGGGTGACAACCGCGACAAAACTCCACCTCTAATCAAGACTCAAAATCCGAACCTGCGTCAACTCGACCGCGTTCTGGCCAATTCTCAGGCGGTCGCGACATTGCGACTCGGTCAGGGCCTCGAGGCCGCCTACGAGGTTAGCAAGGGCGACGACATTGTTTTCTCGGAGGCACTCCAGGATGCCAAGAATTCCCTTGTCAAAGCTCAGGGTCGAGTTTCCTCAGGTTACAAAGGAGAACCGCATCTTCTCGATTTGGCGCTGACGGTCGCGGGGATGGCTGATGACCTAGTCCACACTATGGAGAGAAAGTCGTCTTCTGGCCGGCGCCGCAAGGATCCTGAAGCCAACGTCTCGCAATGAAGCGACTCCTGGATACGCCTTCGCTTGAAGCGTCCCCAGGGCGTATTGCCGATTTTGCCGAACTCCTCGCCATCAAGGCCGCCGATAAAAACGCCTCAGCGCAAGACGTCCTTTCCGCTCTAAAAAGAGCAGGAGAAGGCCAAGAAGACGAGGAATTGGAGGCCCCCGTTGAGGAAGCCTTTGAAGAACTCGCCACTCGCAGACAGCACACAGGGGGCGCAAACGCCCTGGACCCATATGAAATCGAGGGCGACCTCTTGAAACTCAAGAAGCTGAAAGCAACCACAGACCACGACCTTCTTTACGTGTTCCTCCTCCTCGCCACCCGCTTAAACATGCTCAAGGAGAAAGTTCAGGCTGGTCTTGACGGAACTCAACTATTTGAGTTCCTATGCTTGGAGATCGCCAAGCGCTACTGGGGCGCCTCCTCGAAAGACGCGCTGATCGCACGCCGGGTCCACGGTGCAGTATTTGGAACATCGCGCGCAGCTTGGCGCTCAGACCCCGCAGCAGAATTCAAACGAGAAGGCTTTCAGGACGCGGTGTCTAGCCTATGTCGCGAACTCCGAGAAGGTGATCGGTTCAGAACCAAAGACGGGAGAGACGAGGTCACCGCGAACGATGACAAACTTGATGTCGTTGTCTGGAAGAATTTCTCCGACCAGCGGCCCGCTAAACTGATTGGGTTCGGCCAATGCAAGACTGGGGATCATTGGGAACTCGAGCTCCCGCGCCTCAATCCGACGACCTTCTGTCATCGTTGGCTACACGACGTGCCGTGTGTGATTCCGGTGAAGCTGTTCTTCCTCACCGACAGGGTAGTCGAACGCTGGAAGACCCGATGCTACGAAGCCGGCATTCTCTTCGACCGTTGCCGGATCATCGATTACGCTGACGAAGTGCCAGCAGAACTGGTAGCTCAATGCGCCACTTGGGCGAGGGCCGGCCTAGCTTCCCACGACCTTCATTGGTAAGCGCGGGAGCAAGATCTAGCGTGCCTTGCCTTTCCAACGGCCCACGATCAACCAAAGCAGGGTTCGTGGACCGAGAGAAGCCCCGACTTTGGCGAATCGCCGGGCAGAGCACTATCTTGGAATGCGCCCTCGCTGAGAAGCTCAGACTCTACAGCCTAGCATACAAAGTCAGAAAACGCGCAACTGCTGCCTTGGCGAATGGCCTGGAAACAGGAAAGAATGGAGCGGCAATCAGCATGAGCGAATCAGCCACCGAATCGGAGTTGGTGCTTTACCAGACCAACGATGGCAAGACGCGAGGGCGAAGGCTGAAGGCTAAACGCTAAGTCCTGAGGTGCGGAACTAAAGCTGGGCGGAGGCAACTGCTGTAAAATGTGCAATGGTTCAAATCAACGGTGAACGCCAAGTCATGGGAGACGTTGCGCACCGCGATCATGCGGTGCGCGGGTCGCGTCCGGGGGCCGCCGAAACTCGGGGAATCGGCCCCGCCTGGAATTAAGGATACACCTGCTGGATCTTTCCATTCATCGCCACGGAGAACCCCGATCCCCGCTTGGCCTTCTTCGCGTGCTCGATGATGTCGTCCAGGATCAGCGCCAGCTTGGAGTGCTGTTGTAGCGGCGGGATGTTGGTCCACCTGTAGCCGGGCAATTATCCAGGAAAAACCTCATGCAGCGAGCCGCTGCTCGAACTCAACCGCATCCTTGATTTCCTCTTCCGGTAGAAGAGTTGGTGATTACCAACACCGGGGACAAGATTACGCTCAAGCTCCGCGTCACGAGCCCGCCGGCCCAGTACATCCTGGTGTATGGCGCCGCGCCGGTCAGGAGTTGCGTCCGCTACGTGCTGCACTTCCCCTTCCTGGGGCTGCTGCCGCCCCCGATAGATGGCTGGAGCGACATCACCGAAATGTACGTCGCCCGGTTTGGCATACCGAAACCTGGCACGGCGGTCTGGATTCGCACCTGCCAGCACATTGACGGCTTTATGGACGTCCCAAAAGCCCTCCGTTTCCGCATCTCTGCCTCAGCCGCGTAGCCATAAGCCCTTGCCGCATAGCTTCTTACAAACGCCTCCAGCTCTGTATCTTCGCAGCCAGCGCACCGGTATCTCACCACCACCACACCGTTACTACACCGTATCCTTATAGGTGTTCCAAAGTTATTCACCGGTGGCGAGGAGAGCTCTGGGCGCTCTCCCCGCAGCCGACGGTGAATAACTTTGGCGCGACAAATAGTTTGATGTGTGAACAAATCCAATTTCGCCTCC